>Ga0315332_10001142_pt1 | contig 13765 bp, 9 predicted proteins | sample M110034915metaG_FD_203455 | JGI IMG/M metagenome (GOLD analysis project Ga0315332, IMG submission 203455) | Ammonia-oxidizing marine archaeal communities from Monterey Bay, California, United States - M1 100m 34915 | ecosystem: Environmental > Aquatic > Marine > Intertidal zone | place: USA...
TTGCTGGTCCGGACGCAGGCGTCCGCCTTCGCGCCCCCGCGCGTGACCATGCGGACACAGGACTCCCGGAAACGGTCCCTTTCGCCCCAATGGTCGATAGAGACTGCCATAGACCATAAATCCCGGTCGTGCTTCGAACGCAGCAGATTCGACGGAATACCCTTTGTGTTCTCGCTTCTTGTGAATGATGGCATTCAACGGCGTTCGGTCAGGCAGTGGATTCAGATTCATCCCGGTGAGGATCTGCTGTCGAATCCTTTTTGCCCGTTTCTGCCACTGTTCAAGATTTGAGTAGGTCGCGGAAATGCGTTCCAGTTGACGGACAGCGTCCGCCTCAGAATGGTAGTTACCGACGCACAAAGTCGGACCGGCATCCTTCGCAGCGGGCTTGTCGTCGGCCCCGCGAACAGCAGTTGCAGTTGCAGTTAACAACGCAAGGAACACGAATAACTGATAACGCATCTCGGTTCTCCGAAAGATTTCCGCATGAAAGGCAGGCCGGATGCCCGCACAACCTGACTCACCCTATCACACAGGTTTTCAACAGGGCAAGCCAGTGGCGTGTTTGATACAAGCCCGAACTGCAACCGGACGGTTCTCGTGCGATAGCGCAGCACACTTACCTGCGCTGCGTACTTGTATTGCTTCGCCTGCGGGAGTCATCCGCAATCCCCGCCCCAACGAAATTCTCAGATTACATGTCGGATTGGCACTTGGAAGTTGTCGGGTTATTCGTCAAAATAACCTTCCAGTCTGTCACCCCGCCTGAAAAATCACCACCTTCCTCCCTCCTGCGACGACCGTCATGTTCCGACTGTCACACATCGCTATCGTGTTTTCTGCCCTGAACGCTGATCTGCCCTCTGTTTCTGCAGTTGAAGATGAGTCTGCGCCGCGGTTTGAGACGCATGTGCGTTCCATCATGAAGACACACTGCTGGGGGTGTCACGGAGAAGAGGCGGAGCCTGAAGGGAAACTCGATCTGCGACTGGTCCGATTCATGGCTAACGGCGGTGAATCCGGAGCTGCAATAATTGGCGGCAAACCGAATGAGAGCCTGCTGTATCAGCGTTTACGTGATGGTGAAATGCCGCCGGACAGCAGCAAATCGCTGTCCAAGAAAGAGCTGGAAATCATTCGCAACTGGATCGCGGCCGGTGCAAAAACCGTTCGTCCGGAACCGGAATCGCTCGACGCTGCGGCCTTCATTACAGACGAAGAGCGAGCTCACTGGGCGTATCAGCCGATCGTTCGTCCTGCAGTGTCCCAGGTCAGGAACACCAAGTCTGTTATCAATCCGATCGATGCATTTCTGTTAGCACGGCTGGAAGAACGCGACTTTACGTTCAGTCCCCGCGCGGCGCCGCATACTCTGATACGTCGTCTCTATCTTGACCTGCATGGTCTGCCACCGTCACCTGAAGTGGTTGTGTCGTTTACTGAGAACAATGACACCGACGCATGGCTGCAGTACGTTAATCAGTTGCTGAATTCGGATCATTACGGTGAACGCTGGGCCAGACACTGGCTGGACGTTGCCGGCTACGCCGACAGCGAAGGCTACAACGACGTCGACGCCGAAAGGCCTCATGCGTGGCGATATCGGGATTATGTCATCCGTTCGTTTAACGCCGACAAGCCGTTCGATCAGTTCATCCGTGAACAGCTCGCCGGAGACGAAATGGTGACAACGCCACGTAACAATCTTTCTGCAGCGGATGCCGAATTTCTGGCAGCGACCGGGTTCCTGCGAATGGCCCCGGACGGCACAGGCGGCGCTGTGCCTGATGCGCAAGTGGCTCGTAACGATACGATCGCCGACACAATCAAAATCGTCTCGTCATCGCTGATGGGTATGACGGTCGGATGTGCTCAGTGTCACGACCATCGATATGACCCGATTTCTCAGGCAGATTACTATCGCTTCCGAGCCATCTTTGAACCGGCCTTCGACTGGGAGAAGTGGCGCAACCCGACTCAGCGGCGCATTTCGCTATACACCGATGATAACCGCGCAGAGGCAGCGCGAGTGGAAGCTGAAGCCAAAAAGATCGACGTGGAGCGATCCAAGAAACAGTCCGAATTCATCGCAGCTACATTTGAAACTCAACTGGCAAAGCTGCCAAAGAATATCCACGAAGCGGCGCGAGCTGCCCACAAGATCGACGCAAAAAAAAGAACGGCCGACCAGACCGCACTGTTCAAGAAACATCCTAATCTTAACGTGACTGCAGGATCGCTTTATCTATACGACAGGAAAGCGGCGGATCAGCTGAAGAAGATGGCAGACGATGCCACGAAGATTCGGGCAACAAAGCCTGCCGAAGAATTTGTCCGGGCGTTGACTGAGGTCGCCGGACGTGTACCTGCGACAAATCTGTTTTTTCGTGGCGATCATGAGCAGCCAAAACAGGAACTTCCACCCGCAGGGCTGACTGTGATTTCGGAAACGGCCGCTCTGGACGAAATTCCGGCCAACGACACAGATATCGCAACAACAGGTCGTCGAATGGCACTGGCCCGACGGCTGACCAGTCCATCGCATCCTCTGACAGCTCGCGTGATCGTGAACCGCATCTGGCTGCATCACTTCGGCCGTGGGCTTGTGGCGACCCCCACTGATTTTGGAACGCTGGGACAAAAGCCCAGTCATCCGGAACTGCTGGACTGGCTGGCCGCCGAGTTCATTGAAAGTGGATGGAGCCTGAAGCATCTGCACCGATTGATTCTCACTTCAAATGCGTGGCAGCAGCAACTTCGCCACAACGTCGACCAGAACTTAGCTGATCCGGACAATGAATTATATGGTGGGGCACGCCTGCTGAGACTGGACGCGGAAGTGCTGCGTGACAGCATGCTGGCGATTTCCGGCAAGCTGAACCAAAAAGCCTTTGGGCCAGCGGTGCCGGTCATGGCTGACCGAGTCGGACGCTTTGTGATCGGAAAGGAGAACCTGAACGCCGGTCGCCCTGGTGCGAAGATTGAGATGAAAGGCGAAGAATTTCGTCGTAGTATATACATTCAGGTTCGTCGCAGTCGGCCGTTGTCTGTGCTGGACACCTTTGACCGACCGACGATGGCTCCCAACTGCGACATGCGACGTCCATCCACAGGATCCACACAGTCGCTGTTGATGATGAACAGTGACCTGCTGCTGGATTATTCGCGGTATCTGGCGGCACGCCTGGCTGCAGATGCGGGTGACGAGATGGCAAAGCAGATTCAGTTATCATGGAAACTGGTTTATGCGCGATCGCCTGAACATTCTGAGTTAGCTGCCGCCACAGAGTTCCTGACTGAACAGGCCGCAGTCTTTAGTGATCAGGCCGCCTATAAGCCAAACGAAAAGAAACCACCGGCGCGTACGGCCGGTGAGGAAGCAGTGGCCCTGATGTGTCAAATGCTGTTGAGTTCCAATGAATTTCTGTACGTCGATTGAATCGCCATGAATAAGCAACCGAATCAATCTGCTCGTCGACACTTTCTTGCCTCCAGCGCGATGAGTGTCAGTTCCGTGGCTCTGGCGTGGCTGCAGGATAACGAACGTGCAGCCGCTGAAATCAAGAAGCCGGATCTGCAGCGACAAAGTTTTGACACCACTCCCAAAGTGTCTGCGGCGGAACCCAAAGCGCAGTCGATGATATCGCTGTGGATGCAGGGTGGTCCCAGTCATCACGACATGTTTGATCCGAAGCCGGAAATGGCGAAATACGATGGTCAGGTGTTTCCCGGTGAGATCAAATACGACAACGCAGCTCAGGCCAGTTCAAAAGTCTTCGCATCCCCCTGGAAGTTTCGTCCCCGCGGTGAGTGCGGTATGGAACTGTCGGAACTGGTTCCTCACACCGCTACCGTCGCCGACGACATCTGCCTGATTCGATCCACTCGGACGGGTGTCAACAATCATGGGCAGTCGATTAGAGCACTCCAGACCGGACGCACTGTAGAGGGGCGACCTGCGCTGGGCAGCTGGCTGACCTACGGTCTCGGTTGCGAAGCTGATAATCTTCCGGCGTTCATGGCATTAATTGATCCAGGCCAATTGCCGGTCCTGGGTGTTGAGAACTGGTCAAACGGCTGGCTGCCATCGATCTATCAGGGCACAGTCATCCGACCGACGGAACCAAGAATTCTCGACCTGACGCCGCCGCCTCACTTGAAAGGCAGGGCCCAGAAAAAAGCACTGGAATTCCTGGAACAGTTAAATTCACGCCACATCGCTGACCGCCCAGGCCAGCTGGACCTGCAGGCCCGCATTGCCAGTTATCAGTTGGCTGCAAAAATGCAGACGGCAGCCACCGATGCCCTGGATCTCAGCAAAGAAACCAAAGCCACTCAGGACATGTACGGCCTGAACCAGACAGTAACGGCCGAATATGGAACCCGTTGTCTGATTGCTCGTCGACTGATTGAACGTGGCGTTCGGTTTGTGCAGGTCTACACGGCCAACCAGCTGTGGGACAGCCATGGCAGTATTCTGAGTCGCTTGCCGGCCGCCTGCCGGAAAGTGGATCAACCATCCGCAGCACTGGTAAGGGATCTGAAGGAACGGGGACTTCTGGATTCGACCGTCGTACACTGGGGGGGCGAAATGGGACGTCTTCCAGTCATTCAGAATGATGCCGGACGCAGCAAGATCGGTCGCGATCACAACACCTACGGATTCAGCATGTGGGTGGCTGGTGGAGGATTCAAAGCGGGTCATGTGCACGGTCAGACTGACGAATGGGGCCACGAAGCGGTCGAAGATGTGGTGAATCATTTCGACTACCATGCCACCCTGCTGCATTTATTCGGACTCGACCACGAACAGCTGCAGTTCCGCCGCAGCAACCAGGACCAGACACTTACGGACGGTCAACCCGGTCACGTCGTGCCGGAGCTGTTGGCGTAATATGCCCGGAATGTGAATCGTCCTGAGACTCCGCCGCTGAACATCGCGGAGGCAGCAAGGTCGATCGAGAACAGGTATGTTCCGGGTCTCGATGGCAGTTGCCGGTGCACCGTCGATTCAAAGTTGCTGCGGAAACGTGTATCCTCTGCGGAATGTCCGGTCCGTCACTCATCCAGCGACTCGGCAATCGTGTGCGGAATACGGCACGAGATGCCGTCATCACCCATCACAAACGTTCGCGCGCCGTCTTATTCAGCGACACAACGCTGCGAGATGGCGAACAAATGCCGGGAGCGACGCTGGACCCGGATCAAAAACTACAGATCGCGCTGGCGCTTGAAGCCGCCGGAGTTCATTCGCTGGATGCCGGCTTCCCGGCTTCCTCCGAAGCCGATGTCCAGGCAATTCGCAAAATGATCGGTGTTGTGAGAAAGCCCGTTCTTACAGCTTTGTGTCGCACGCTGCCTGGCGACATCGATGCTGCGGAACGAGCTCTTGATGGCAACTCCGTACACAAACGGGGGGTCAGTCTGTTCTGCGGTACAAGCCCGATTCATCGCACCGAAAAACTGGACAAGAACAAATCTGAGATCCTGAAGATCATCACAGACTCTGTACAGTATGCCGCAAAGTCCTTTCGTATCATCGCCTTCAGTCCGGAAGACGCCAGCCGCACAGAGATGAATTTCCTGTGTAAATGTTACCGGGAAGCCATCGATGCCGGCGCAACCACGATCGGCTTTCCCGATACCGTGGGCATACTGACTCCGGAGAAATCGGCCGACTGCATCAAGAGCATCCAGGACGGTGTGCCGAATATTGATCGAGCGCTTCTGGCCGTTCACTTTCACAACGACCTTGGACTTGCAGTGGCCAACACTCTGGCATCCATTCAGCAGGGCGCCAACGTAGTTCAGTGTACGGTCAACGGCATCGGTGAGCGGGCGGGCAATGCGGCACTGGAAGAGGTGGTAATGGCGCTGGCACTGCATTCTGACCAGTACCAGCGAACATTCAGAATCGACACAACGAGACTGTCTGCCCTTTGTCGACTGGTTGCAGAACTGACAAGCGTACCCATTTCACGAATGAAGCCGATTGGTGGTGAGAATATTTTTGCAACGGAAGCAGGAATTCATCAGGACGGACTGCTGAAGAACCCTGACACCTATCTGCCATTCCGCCCCGAAAAGGTCGGTGCGGACGGGATACAGTTGGTCCTTGGCAGACACAGTGGCCGCAAAGCGGTCTCTCATCGTCTGGATCAGCTGCGTGTTTCGGTGTCCGAAGGCGCGATCGAACAGGTCGTGGAGCTAATCAAACGACAACCTCGAGGCACCGTCGTTGATGACCACTTACTCACAACACTGGTAAATGGTCTGGCTGATGAGTGACCCTTGCACCGGTGCAATCTACCTGGACAATGCCGCCACCAGTTTCCCCAAACCGGAGTGTGTCTACTCCGCTGTTGACACGTATATGCGTCAGATGGGCGTCGCCTTTGGTCGCGGCTCACACACCGGAACATCCGATGCTGCACGTCTGGTGGCACAATGTCGTCAGCGACTGGCCAGAATCCTGGATGCGGAATCCGGTGACCGCGTGGCTTTCACATTCAACTGTACGGACGGGCTGAATCTGTTGTTACGTGGTGTGCTGCGGACCGGCGATCGAGTCGTAACAACCACACTGGAACACAACTCAGTACTCAGGCCGCTGCAGCAGTTGAAGTCAGAACTTCAGTTGGACGTTGTTCACGTGGATTTCGACGCCGACAGCGGGCTTGTCAACGCCGAGGTATTCGCCCGGGAACTCCGCAGTCAACATACTCGACTGGCCTTACTTAATCATGCCTCAAATGTGACGGGAGTCGTGCAGCCAGTGCGGGTGATCAGCGCCGCCGCACATGAAACGGGCACGTTGCTGATGCTGGATACCGCTCAGACTGTGGGCCATATTCCCTTCAGCGTACGGGACCTGAACATCGACTTACTGGCATCTGCCGGGCACAAAGGACTGCTGGGCCCGCTGGGAACGGGAATTGTCTACATCCGCAACGGACTGGAAGACGAATTGCTGCCCGCGCGCTGTGGCGGAACAGGGACGGACAGCGAGTCACTTGTTCAGCCGGCGGTTATGCCGACCAGGTTCGAGAGTGGCAACCTGAACATGCCTGGACTGGCTGGCCTGAATGCGGCGGCTGAGTGGATTCTTCAGCAGTCGGTGGACGGCCTGCACTCAAGAATCAGCCAGCTCTCGACGCGTCTGTCGGACTCGCTTCGAGGAATTCCCGGAGTCACGGTTTTTGGTGGGGCTGACGTCCAGAATGTCGGGATCGTTAGTTTTACTCTGGACGGAATGGACAGCCAGGACGTGGCCGCCGTGCTTGACCAGAGCTTTCAGATTCGCTGCCGTGCCGGACTGCATTGTGCACCGCTGGTCCACAGAAGACTCGGCACGATATCCGCCGGCGGTACTGTGCGACTGAGTCCGGGACCGTTGACAAACCAGGCCGACGTGGATACGGCGACCGAAGCGGTCACGCAACTGGCTGCCTCACTTTAAGGACGAGTAAGTACTTTCCATGTCTGATCCCGACCTGGTCCCAAACAGAGTCAATTCCGGAACGGAGGCGAACCGCCGCACGGATATACAGAGGCTCGGAACCAACCCTGTATTTGGCGGAATTCTGTCGACGCAGTTTCTGGGAGCGTTCAACGACAACTTCTTCAAGCAACTGGTATTGCTGAAATGTACTGAACTGGCAATCTCCGCCAGCCACGACCTCCAGCCACTCGCACTGGCCGCTTTCGCGATGCCGTTTGTTCTGCTGTCGGGACTTGGAGGGTATATCTCGGACCGTTTTTCCAAACGGACTGTCATCGTCTGGTGCAAAATGGCCGAAGTCGTGGTCATGGCCGCTGCTCTACAGGTCCTGCTGCTGCATGACCTGGAAGCGTCAACACGGTTGCGTCTGCTGATTGTGGTACTGGCGTTCATGGGCGCACAGAGCGCAATCTTCGGCCCGTCCAAGTACGGAATCCTGCCGGAACTGTTCAGTCCCGGGAAACTGTTACCTGTTAACGGCGCGATTCAGATGACGACGTTTCTGGCAATCATTTTTGGTATGGCCGGTGCCGGTATCGCGCTCGACAGTCTGGGGAATTCTCTGTGGTTCTGCAGCATGATCGCTGTCGGAATCGCAGCGGTCGGTACGGGTACTTCGCTGCTCATTCGCCCCACACCAGTTGCAAAGCCGGAACTGACGCTTAAGCCCGGAAACATCTTCATTCCCGGCGACATCTGGAAACTGCTTCGACGGGAGCCACAACTGGCACGGGCGATTCTGGTCATGATGTTGTTCTGGTTTATCGGCGGCGTCACTCAGCCGGCCGTGAATACGCTCGGCGACAATGTATTCCATCTCAGCAAGACCCGTACCAGTCTGATGGCCGCATCCATCGGCATTGGAATCGCTCTTGGTTGTGTTGTCTCCGGATTTGCCAACAAGAGCGGAGCCGCGGACGGCACACGCTGGACTACCCGTGGTGGCTGGATGATTGTCGCATCACTTTTGCTGATATCGCTGCTCGCGACCGGCCTGCTGGGGCGCCCCGCGGAAAGCGCAAATCAGATTCAGGGGATGTTGCAGAGCGTTGGCACTGCCAATGGAATTGAATGGTCATTGCGATTGAGTATGCTTCTACTGGGCGTTTCGGCCGGAATCTTTGTCATTCCCATTCAGGTTTACGTACAGGAAACGCCACCAGCAGATCAAAAAGGTCGACTGATCGGGGCCATGAACTTCGCCACGTGGATCGGCATCCTGCTGTCAGCGTTTTATCTCACAGTCATGAACTCTGTGACCGGCCTTCTGAGCAGAAGTGGCGAAGCATTTGAGTTTCAGTTTGTTGTATTTCTGACGTTGGCAATTTTGATGGCGCCGGTTGCGTTCCTGTATCGACTGCCGCCTTCAGAAGAAGACAGTGACAATCCTGAGAGGGAGAAGGGCAACCAATGAAGATCGCATCCATTGAGACTGTTTCCGTTCGGATTCCACTGCGACCGGAACGGCGGATGATCTCTGCACTGGGTAAGCACGACGTTTCTGAGTTCGTGCTGGTGCGGCTGACCACTGACGACGGTATTGTCGGCGCCGGGGAGGCAACAGTCACGGCTCGCTGGAGCGGCGAAACCGTATGGGGAGCCCACGCAATCATTGAAAATATGTTTGCTCCGGTGGTTGTCGGTTGCGATCCGCACGACATTGAAACGATTGGGGCTCGCATGGACGCGGTGGCCGTAGGCAACTGGTTTGCAAAGGCCGCCATCGAAATGGCCTGCTGGGACGTTTCCGGAAAGGCCGCAGGCCGGCCGGTCTATGAACTACTGGGCGGCGCTGTGAGGCCCTTGACGATCAGGAATCGCTTTTCCCTGGGAGCTTACGAACCAAAAATTGCCCACGAACGGGCGCAGCAGCTTGTGGCCGCCGGTTTTCAAACTATCAAGGTCAAAGTCGGGACCGACCCGTCCGAAGATGTTGCACGCGTGAAGGCAGTTCGTGAAGCTATTGGCGGCGATACGGAACTGACCATCGACGCCAACGGCGGCTGGAGCTTTGAGCATGCAGCGGCCTGCCTGTCGCAGTTGACAGAATGCAATGTGGCACTGGTGGAACAACCTCTGGCTCGAGGCGACTACACTGAGACGAAGCGACTTCGTGACGAATTCGGTATTCGGGTTCTGGCTGACGAAAGCTGTTTTGACCAAGTGCATGTCCGTGAACTCATTGAGCGTAAATGTTGTGACGCGATCACTCTGTATCCCGGTAAGCAGGGAGGCATTGCCAAAGCCAGAATCATGGCGGCTCAGGCGGGACAACACGACATCCCCTGTACCATCGGCTCTAATCTGGAATGGGACGTGGGAGCCGCCGCGATGATGCATTTTGTGGTTTCAACGCCTAACGTTCAGATCGAAAAAATCCCCGGCGATTGTCTGGGGCCGAGCTATCACGAGTTCTCAGTTGTTCACGAACCACTGCTGATTGACGGTCCGTTTACCACACTTCCGAAATCTCCGGGCCTTGGTGTGGATGTTGACTGGGATCTTGTGTCCGAGCATGCCGTCGACGGGTGAACAACGAAAGACGATCCAGCGGATCGACAACGTTTGCCAAAGCTGCCGGCAACACAGCTCCCGACGTCGTGCCAATACCTTAAGTGCCACGATTGGTCGACTGACTTCACCACTGTGCCACTTGAACGAACGCTTGAAACCGAAGTCATGGACACCGTTCAGGAAGCCGTCGACTATGATTCCATAAAGCATACGGCGTTGAGCCGAGCATGCGTCTGTCATCCGCTGCAGTTGACAGCCGAAACCCGTTCAGACACCTGGGGCACCGACGAACGGGAAAAGTTTAGTCCTGCGCTGACTGACGCAGTAATCGACCTTGGCGGCGGCACAGCTTTGATTCCGCTGGAACGGATTCACACTGTTCCACAGGTCGCAGCGATGAGCGCAGTCGACCGCTCTGTTAAAATGCTGCATCTGACTTCGCGACCTCTTCAGCAGCAGGTGTTTTGCCAGTCGCTGCATGCTGGCCTGACGGTTGGCAAGGTGCGCAGCCTGCGTGGTCGCACGGGCTTCACCACGGCCAGTGTTAACGCCACCAGTGACCGACACTGACAGTCATGACCCGAATACCACAACCCGGGTGAACGCTCAGGGTCTTTTCACGGCCACTGCTTTTGCTGAACAGGACGCTGCGACAACGGTGCTGCAGGTGAGCTGAAATGTGCTGTTTTCGGTATCCCGCCACATGCAGCAATTATCCTGATGCTGCGGCCGTCACGTTTGAGATTCGTTGAAGAATCGGCTGGCTGTCTTCATACGGAGTCGTCGACAGGATGACGGAGTATCGGTCGGACGTCATGTCCATCCACATCATTGTTCCCGTCGCTCCCCAGTGGCCGACGGTTTCTGTCGACACAAAGTCACCGAACGACGCACTGTGCGACGGCCATTCCCGACGCCAACCGAATCCCCAGGCCCGCCGCAGCCCCGCATAGTCCCGCTGAGCAGACAGTGCAGCCGTCTGGTCGCTGACCGCGGCCAACACGGCCGACTCCGGCAGCAGTTGTCTGCCGTTTCCGTCGCAGCCGCGTCGCAGCATCATTTCGGCATACCGACCAAGATCTCTGGCGCTGGAGATCATGCCCCCCCATGGCGCACCCAGGGTTCTCCAGTAGTAACTGTTCCAGCCCCAGTCCTCGGCGTCCGGTTGCCACTCCGGAAGAATGGACGGCAGTACAGTCGGAAGGATCTTTTGCGCCTGCTGCGTCGACATGCCCAGCCACGTATCATTCATCTGAAGAGGTTCAAAAAACTGGCTCCGCAGAAACATTCCCAGACTCTGCCCTGTGATCACTTCCACGACGGCGCCCAGCAGTAGAAAGCCGACACTGGAATAGCGACAGTCTGTTGCGGTATGGAAATCAAGGTCAGCATCGGCGGCCTGACCGACGAACTCATCAAGTGAAGCATGTTCCGCTCGAAGTTGGGTGTTGTTCGGCAGCATGTCCGGAAAGCCGGATGTATGAGTCAGCAGATGTCGCACAGTGGTTCGCCGCAGGTCTGCTCTCTTGAAACCTGGCAGGAATGTGTTAAACGGTTCTGCCAGGCTCAATTCCCCCTCCGCCGCCAGTTTCACGATAGCCATGGCAGTGATCGGTTTCGTGAGCGATGCGACCAGGTAACGTCGTTGGTCATTAAACACACCCGAGGCCGCGTCGCTGCTACCGCGTGTAAACTGACAGACCTGTGATTCTGAGGCATTTCCAAAGCACAAATCTGCGGAGACCAGTCCGCCGGCACTGGCGATCGTGTCAAGTCGTTGTAGCGTGTGCATGCGGGCAGTATTCTCAAGGTCTCAGCAAGAATTTGACGTCGTCCTGAATGGTGACAGGAGGTTACCACAGAACGACCTGTGTGACACTTCCTCAGCCCGGCAGCTGCCGCTGCCGAAATCAGGAGTTACCCGGTCAAATGTGTGAATTCTGAGTCATGACATTAAGAGATTGCTGTATTTTCGGCTGCTATAGGTCATAGTTTCGGCTTCGTTCTGCCACCACACCTTCCGAAAGCTCCTCCCATGCGTTTGCTTGCCACGTTGATCGTCCTGACCGGTATTTCCGCAGTGGCCTCTGCTCAGGATAAGCCTGAACCAGTGGTTGAACTTAAAACGGCAGGTGACAAAGTCAGTTATGCTGTTGGCCTGAACATTGGCCGCAATCTTAAACAGCAGGGACTTAATGTCGATCTTGAACTGCTGACTGCCGGGATCAACGCAAGTCTTGCCGGTACGAAACCCGCAATGACAAACGAAGAGATCCAGGCAGCCTTCCTTGAGTACCAGGCCGAGCAGACGAAAGCCAGCAAAGAGGTCATCCGGAAGTTCATGGAGAACAACATGAAAACGAAGGGGATGCAGCAAACCAAATCCGGCATCCAGTACCTGGTTCTGCGTGAAGGGAGCGGAGAAAAACCGACGAAAAAAAGCACTGTCAGCACTCACTATCGCGGTAAACTTGTGAATGGAACCGTGTTTGACGAATCCTACAAGGGTGATTCTCCGACAGAGGATGAACGTCCCGCATCCTTTGGTGTAACTCAGGTTATTGCCGGCTGGACGGAAGCGCTGCAGATGATGAAGGTCGGCGCCAAGTACCGTCTGTTCATTCCTCCCGAACTTGCCTACGGTGATCGGGGACAGTCGACTATTCCGCCTAACAGCCTGTTGATTTTCGATATCGAACTGGTCGGCATCCAGTAAGCCTCTCTGTGAAACGGATTGCCCGCTGCCTTTGCAGCTGCATACAATATTGTTGCACCGCCGATCGCGAATGACTCCACTCAACCGCCTGTTGAACGTTCGCGAGTGAGGCGGGTAAATCAGCGGGAGTTCGTTCATGCTGCGTGCGGCCGTTAAACTTTCGATTGTCATCACGTGGTGCGCTTTGATGGCTGTTGTCGTGATCGCCTGTGGTCCGGCAACCACCAGTGCTGATGAGAAAGCGAATCCCGCAGATGTACCATCAGCGAATATCGAACTGAAGGTCACAGCGGTCAGGGTGGGCAGCGGCAGACTTGACAGTCTGAATGGAAACCTGGCGCTGCGTGTTCGTTTCACGAACAGATCGGGGCGTCCGCTGAAGCTGGCAAACAGTCAGTTTACATGCACCGTGGATTCAAGACCTTGCGATTTGAAGCTCGGGGGTTCGGACTCACTCCTGACCCGTGACACGTCTGTTCCGTCCGATCAGAGCCGTGATGGATGGCTGGCCTTCGAAGTTAAGCACACCGGTACCAGCGAGCCCGAAATCCAGCTGAAGTGGTCGCCCGGAAAAGAAAAGGACACCGGCGAAACCAACATGGTTTCGCCGGTGTCTGTCAACGAAGCAGTGCGGAGGCAGGCCAATATCCGCTCACAACGTATTGGGCCCCACAACAGCGCGGCTGTCGTTGAGATTCATCGGACGATCGACTTTCTTTCGATTGGCCCACTGACGGAAGAACTTGGCCGGTTAAAACAGAAGAATGCGCGTCGAGTGGTACTGGACCTTCAGGGTGATGACAGCGCGGCTTCCATGTCCTCAGCGGGCTACGGCTGGCTCGCATCTGTACGTATCGGTGGCGATGCTTCGCGTTTCCCGGTTCGGCAGCAGATTTCGTCTGCCGTGCAGTTTGATGAATTTTACGTAGCCGGTCTGAAATCGAGTTCCAGCTACAGAATGAGAGCTCCAGGGCTGTTCTATGCATCACGGGCTGAGGCTGTGGCAGCTGCAATTCGTCCCCTCTACGAGCAGG
>Ga0315332_10001143_pt1 | contig 13765 bp, 11 predicted proteins | sample M110034915metaG_FD_203455 | JGI IMG/M metagenome (GOLD analysis project Ga0315332, IMG submission 203455) | Ammonia-oxidizing marine archaeal communities from Monterey Bay, California, United States - M1 100m 34915 | ecosystem: Environmental > Aquatic > Marine > Intertidal zone | place: USA...
GTCCGTGCGTGAAACTGTTTTTCGATCGTCACCATGACGAGTGAACAGGGACTTCGATGGCAAGTTTGTTGCGGACTTCAATCACTTCACATGACCTGAAACGGACCAGTTGCGATGGGGCCGGAGGATGTGAAAGCATCTTGGCTTTTTCCTTCTGAGTTTGATTTCAGAGGAACTGTGAAAATTTCCAGTTATGATTTCGTGCTGTTTTTTGTGAATTCAGGTTTGACTGAACGTCGGACTGTTGGCTGCGTGGTGTGTAGAATGGTCTGACGGTCACGGGAGCTGCATTGAGTACGAGTTACGCTGTGATGTTTGTGTAGGCAGCCTTTGCCCCTGGAGAATTCGAATTCTATGACAAGTTTTCAATTAAGTCGCCGTTCTTTTGTTGCGTCAGCATCTGCGGCCGCTTTGGGTGGTGTAGAGATGACCAGCTGTGATGCTGTAAATCCCTTGCTTGGTCGTATTCGGCAGATCACGCGCGGCCCGAAACACCATTGGTTCGGATATTACGACAAGCTGCAGTTTGATCCTACTTCACGTTTTGTGTTAGGGATGCGGGTTGACTTCGAACACCGCAGTCCCAAGCCAGATGATCAAATTGAAATCGGTATGGTTGATCTAGAGCGGGAAAACACCTGGGTTGAGCTAGGGAAAAGTAATGCGTGGTGCTGGCAGCAGGGATGCATGCTGCAATGGTTGCCCGGGTCGCTTCATGAAGTGATCTGGAATGACCGTGAAGACGGGAAGTTCATTTCCCGAATCATGAATGTGTCTACGGGAGAAATGCGAAGCTTGCCTCATCCTGTCTACTCTGTCAGCCCAGATGGAAAGTATGCGGTGGCGCCTGATTTTCGGCGAATCAATGATGTCCGTCCCGGGTATGGATACGCTGGCCTAGCAGATCCCCATGCCGATGATCCAGCTCCGCAGGATTCAGGCATTGTTCGGATCGATTTGCGATCTGGAAAAACGGACTTGATTCTCTCGTTGGCCGATATTGCCCGCACGGGTACCATTCCCAATGCAAAATTGGGAATCAAGCACTATTTCAATCATCTACTTTGTAGCCCGAATGGTGAGCGTTTCATCGCCCTGCATCGGTGGCGTTACCCTGATGGTTCGCGATTGACCCGTGCGATCACCGCGAACTCGGACGGTTCCGATGTGAGGATCGTGTGTCCCAATGGCTACACTTCTCACTTCATTTGGCGTGATTCAAAGAGCATCCTTGCGCAATCACGCCACTGGGATGGAAACGATGGTTGGGGAAATTTCCTCTTTGAAGATGTCGACGGCGGAGGAGATGTGCGCGAAGTCGGACGGGGCGTCCTGGACCCAAGCGGGCACATTAGTTACCTGCCGGGTGGTAAATGGATTCTCAATGATACCTATCCCAAGACTCGCGAAAGGATACAAACTCCTCATCTCTACGAAGTTGCTTCAGGGAACAGGATGGATTTGGTTGAATTGCATTTGCCTGCGGCGTACGCCGGAGAGTGGCGAGTCGATACTCACCCTCGATTTTCACCCGATGGGAAATTTGTTTGTGTGGATGCGCCGGTGGTTGGTCAAGGTCGGCAACTACATCTGATTGACATCAGCGATATCGTCACAAGCTCCTAAGGTTGTCATGGCTCGGCGATATTGTTGGTGATGTCAAATTCGAACGCTACGATCTTGTTGTTCTGCGGGATTGGTCTGCTGGCGGCATCATTGCCTCGCCATGTAGAGACTCTTTCGCTGTCGTAGGGAGAGATGCGGTTTCCTGTTTCGAGTCAGGGAAAGGGAAACCGCACTCATGCGTGTCGTAACGCGGGAACAATCTCTGTTCTTGCTGCATGGACAGCAGGTGCGATCCCGGCAAGGGTTCCAGCGATCGCCGCAACGATCGTTCCCGTGATTGCAAGGCGGACAGAGGGTGTGAAGGCAATGGCGACGGCTTCGGCGCCCACCGACAGACTACTGATTTCAAGGACAAGCATTGCTGCGCCTACTCCGATCATGCCACCGGTAATGCTCAGTAAAATGCTTTCTGCCATCACAAGGTGGAATACCTGCGATCCTGAGAACCCAATCGTTTGCAGCACTGCATGTTCTTTAATGCGATCCTGTACCGACATCACACTGGTAGTCGCGACCAGAGACAGGACAAGTCCCACACAGGCATAGCCAAGGTAATGTGCCATGTTGATGAGTTGGACAAGATCTCCAAGACTTTTGGCCTGAAATACGCCCTTGGGGCGGGTGTCCGTTTCCACCGGGCCTGCGCGGTAGATATCATCGATTTCACTCGACTTGGCGACAGGATCGGTTCCTTCCGCTAGCAGGATTTCCAGTTGGGTGACGGTTCCGACGCCATTCATACCCTTCCGCCTCTGAAGAAAATCGAGGTGTGAGTAGATGTAGTTCTCTTCTGCTGGATCATTACTTTGGTAGATTCCAGCGATGTCAACGCTCAGGTCACCAATCGAAAATTGCTCTCCCACACCGATGCCACGACGGTTAGCAACGGCTTGGCCAATGACCGCAGCATTCTGATGCTCTTCAAATTCTTCCCAACTACCTGCGGTCAGTTCGAAGTCGCGTGCAGCACGTAGCTTTTTGGGGGGCACGCCATAAAACACGACAATATCCAAACTGGCTCTGCAGTTGTTGGTAAAGACTTGGACAGGCACAACATCTCTGACACCCTTCAGCTTTTTAATCTGGACGTCGTAGTCCTGAGGTAGGTGACTGGTGGCAGGGCAGAATTTGTTTTTCTGAAACGCGATGAGCGTTCCTTTCGCTTCTTGACGTGTTTGCAGGTCATTCATTCCTTCTTGAACTGCGCCTACAAAACAAAATACAAAAATCGCGACTGCCGAACCGGTTACTGTCAGGATGGTTCGGGACCGGTGTCGCCATAACGTCTTGAGAACATAGGGAATGAATTTCATCATGCGTTCTCCAGAGGACTCGAAGTTGCATTTGAAGTGAGTTTGCTCTCCACTGGATCACTGGTACCTGAAGCAAAATCAGTTCCGCCTGTTTGCACAAGCTTTCCGTGGTCCAGGTGGAACTGTTTGTCCGCAATTTCAGCGGCTGCCGCGTCATGGGTGACCATCAACAAAGTCACATCAAGTTGCTCTTTTAGGCGTTTCAGCAGTCCCAGTATTTGTGAAGATGAGTCGGGGTCCAGATCGCCAGTTGGTTCATCCGCTACGACCACCTTGGGGTGAGCAACAATGGCTCGCGCGATTCCAACTCGTTGTTCCTGACCACCTGACATTTGTCTCGGATAGTGATCTGCGCGGTCGAGTAGATCCACCGCTCTCAAGGCAATTTCAATTCGCTTACGCCGCTCGCTGCGGTTGATTGGCAATAGCAACAGGGGCAGTTCGATATTCTCATAAGCTGTTAAAACTGGCACTAGATTATGCGTCTGAAAGATGTAGCCAAGGTTGGCTGCTCTCCATTGCGCCAGCTTGGTGCGCGAAAGTTGGGTGATTTCAGTACCATCGACAGTGATGCGTCCACTGTCTGGTTTGTCGATACTTGCGATTAGGTTTAGCAAGGTAGACTTCCCGGTGCCGCTTGCACCCATCAGAGACAGAAATTCACCCTGTTCAATGTTCAGTGTGACTTCCCGCAAGGGCGTGATCGTTTCGTCACCCTTGTGATATTGTTTTGTAACATGGTCGATTTCAATCAGTGGCATCGCGAGGTGCCTCCATCGTTTTTCGATTTTTCGTGCGTGTGCTTGATTCTTGAAGCGGGCCTGTTTCTGTCCCAATCACGTTGTCCTCATCAGTAACCTGAATACGAGTTCCGTTCATTAGGCCCTCGACGGAACTGCAGATGACGCGACTGGATACTGTGGCCCCTGCCAGAATTTCGACGAGTCCATTCGCAGAAGTTGGGCCAACTGTAATGCGACTTTTTAATGCAAGACCCTCGGATTGGTCGGCGATCCATAAGTACGGGCCTGTAGCATCGCTTTGGATGAGTTGTTGCGGTATGTAAAGCCTGATTGCGCTCCCGGTCTTCTCGTTTTTGTCAGGTATGTCAGGTGCTAAAAATGTTACATCGACCAGCATTTCAGGTTTGAAAACTTCAGGTGGATCTGGGATTGCAACTTTGACCTGAAGTGTGTTTTTTTGGATGTCTGCTTCTGAGCTGATGAAGAGGACTGTGCCCTTCAGGGGGGTTGGCAGTGCAGGATTGCCAATTTCCACAGTCTGACCCAAGCTGACTTTGGGGATGTCTTCAAACCGAGTGTCGACTCTTACCTGCAACATTTTTGGGCGATACATGGTGATGACCGTGCTGCCATCATGTCCCTCCATTTGGGTCATGCCGCTGCCGATGCGTGCTCCGGGATGGGCGATAAGGCGAAATACGCGACCGTCCACAGGGGCGACGATGGTCATTCGGTCGAGGCGCAGTTTGGCCTCAGCAACAGCGACCTCGGCCTGCTTGATTCGCGCTTGGGACGCTTTGATGTGAGCTTTTTCCTCGTCACGTGCTTGGGTTTCATTGGAAAGTAGTTCCAGTTGGGTTGTCAAAGCGGTGCACCGGGATGCCAACGCATCGCGTTCGCTGCTGAGTGAATCAAAGCGATCATGCAATTCGTCCACCATTGCTTTGGCTGCATTTGACTTGCCCAAAGCAATGTCAATCGTGGTTCCCGCGATGACACCGCTTGCTGATTCTTTGCCAACGTAGTCGCTGTTTAAGGCTGTGTAGTCCGCCTCGGCGCGTCGCAATTCAAATGGAAGGTTTTTTAGTTCTGTGTTCAGGCTGGCTAAAGCAGCTTCCGCTTGATTAAGTGAAGCTTCCAAATGTACTGGTTGCTTAAGTCGTGTCTCAGCTGCAGCCAGCGTTGCTTCATGCTCTTCCAGTTCTGCATGCCGAAGTTGTAAATTCGCGATTGCTGCGTCATACGCCAGCTTTGCATCATCCCGAATCAACTCAGCAACAGGGTCACCCTTTTTAATCTCCTGATCCTCAACAACCAACAGCGTTTGGACGACCCCAGGAGCGAGGGCCGCGACTCGTAGTGGAGTGGGGCGGGGTTCGATCCATCCCGCAGCTTGGAACAGTGGAGTTCCTCCCCGCTGCACCTTTGCTGTTGTTGAGAAGACAGGGACGACGGTCACCGACCGCGGTGGCAAAAGAACGTCCCTTGCTGCCCAAGTGACCAACAATAGGAATCCTGCGAGCATTGCAGCGGGCAGGATGTACCTGGAAAGGATATTGCGACGGGCACGTAGTGATTGTCGATTTTTGTCTTCTCGATCAACCGCCAGGTCTCGGAGGTCAATGTCGTTGCTCATCATGGCATTCACTTTTTCTTAACGAAGATACCGCTGGCCAATACAGTCAGGTTGTTTGCATCATCCCGTTGGGCAGATCCTTTGATAATCACAGTCGAGAGTTCCTTGACGCCGAACAGTGTCTTTGGATCGGCCTTGAGTACTCTGTCTGAATCATCCACGAATTTTACAAGAGCACCTGAGGTCGGCAGCTTGTCCGTTTCACAACAGTAATCCCATGGTGTTGGGCACCTGTCGTCCAGCGTGTCGTTGCATGATTTGAGCGATAAGTCAACGATAGTGAATGCCGCTCTGCCCTCTATCCATGGGTTGCTGCTGCCACCGATGCATCCAACAATTAACACCTCATCATCATTTGCTGCCTCGTCACGAACACGAATGACACCCGCCGGGTCCTTTGGTTCTGCCAAAAGCAGATACGGCGAGCTATCGACAACGGCAGCGTCGGGTTGCTCGACAGAGCCATTGGATGTCGTACTGTTCTTTTCTGAAGTGCATCCAATCAAAGTAGCTGACACAATCATGATGACTGTGCATTTCAGTATGATTTTCATGTAACTGTCCTTTTTGATAGTGCTGTATAGCGTGACTAGGTTTGAGTTCATACGGATTTAAGCCCATCGACGATTGGCATTCGTAGAGCCCGGATTGCAGGTGGGATCGCGCCGATCAATCCCATGGCGATTCCGACTCCACATCCGACAAGCACGGCTGTGCTGTCAATGCGTAGGGCAAATGCTCCCATCGTGAAGCGAACAGCGGTGCCATTGATGAATATGAGTGCCATCAAAGCTGCCAGCAGACTGGCTGAAGATGCGATCAGGATACCTTCCTGAATGAGACTGATCACGACGGATCGCCGTACGAAGCCTATTACCTGTAGTGTGCATAGCTCGGGTATGCGTCCGACAACGGAACCGTACATTGTGTTTAACCCTGCAAAGACCCCCGCGCCAGAGACTAGCAGAACGACCAGCCAGGCTAGCCAACGAATCGGGCTGTAGTCTTTCTGCAGCGAGGCGTAGTACTCGGTTTCGCGAATGGCTTGAAGTTCCAAATCAAGTCTTTCCTTGCAGAATAGATCCAGTTCTGCAAAGTCTGCTCCTGGCTTCAGTGCAAGGGCAACGATGCTAAGATCCTGCCGTTTCATCGCCTGCTGCAGATCATCCAGCCGGCACCATGCTTCCGATTCAAAGGCTGAACCACCAGCAGAAAAGATACCACTGATCCGCCATGATCGGCCTTCCAACTCAATCGATTGGCCGACGCTCGTCTGTGACTCGCTTGCACCGATCTTCGTTGCTGCCATGCGGCCCAGAATAATTTCTCCTGATTTCGGCCATGCTCCTTGTTCAATCTCCACCTGACGACGCACCAGCAACGCGGATTTGGTTACGCCTCGGACGAGCCCCATGGACGGCTCTTGACCTTGCACCCCCACTTGAGTGCCGAGATATAACTCTGGCGACACGTACTCGCTGCCATATCGTTGTTGGATTCCGGGAACGCTGGCGGGAAGCAAATCACTGGTGCGCATGGCAATTGACGAATACTCAAGATTTTCACCCATGCCTAGGGAAAAGACCACTGCGGTCTGTGGGTCACCGCTGACGGCAAGAGATCGTTCCAAGCCGCGGATGAAACCGACTACAATCAACACCAATAGGATCACTGTCGTCAGTCCGGCGAACGTCAGGGACGTGCGCAGTGGACGACGAAACAGATTTCGAATGGCATACTCCCACGGGAGCAAGCGAAAGAACATGGTGACGGGCGATTTGTCAGGAAGCTTGTGCTGAGATGTCTCAGCAGGACCCGTTTGGGATTACTGAGATACGAGCGATGTAGGCGGGGATTGAACGGCAGTCCAATGCCATGTCAGTCGTCCGCCGAACTCGATCCCTAGCACTGAAATGACATGAGCCGAATGCGCACAGACCTACCCTGATTTTCTGCCCATAGAAATTCTTGGCAATCAGGTGTCTGAACGACACGGTAGTCCTTGGCAAGAAGAAAAAATGCATCGTTGTCGACGCAGTTCAAGAAACGGCACAGGTCCACGGCAGGAAGCTCGCAGGGACTCTCGAGAACGGCGCCACCACATATCCCTTGGCACCGCGAATTCTCGCGTTTCGAATCTGGTGTTTCAGGTTCTGAAGTAGTTGCCGTTTTTGACGCAAACGTGCATCCACAGCAAGTTGGTTGGCAACACTCACTCACTTTCTCCGCGAGAGTCGTCATGCCGCCTGAGCATTGGCAAATGCCCATGCTGCACCACAGCGGGCAGCCGAAAACGGCAGCGATCAAGAGTAATGAGATGATGCGATGGAACATGAGGAGTCCTAGTAGGTCCCCCCATGATACGCTGACGGAGGCGGTTGATCAAATCGGTTTTTTGATCAGAAGGCACCCTGTTTACGCTGTATCAGGCTGTTTGACAGAAGTTGCCCCTCAATCAGGCTGGCAGAAGTGCGAAGCTCTTTAAGCGAGTCAAGGTAGGAAAGACTGACCTGCCAGTACGTTCGTTGAGCCGTTAGCAGCGTCAGGTACTGCACCTGCCCCTTCTCGTATCCGTCGGTTACCAGTTTGAGAGATTTCTTCGCTCTTGGGATCATTCGGCCGCGGTAACGCTCCGTCTGCTGAAGGGCATTGGTGTACCTGCGATAGGCAACTGCCAATCGATCCTGCAATCCAAGTTCGATTCGCTCGTGGTCTTTGGATGCTACTCGTAATTGTGCTTCAGCACTGCGGATGTTTCCCTGGTTCCGATTAAATATTGGCAGCGGAAAACCAGCTTGGACAGTCGTTACATTTTCATTGGTAACATTGTGGTGTCTGTGGGCCACCATTAGATCGACATCCGGAACCGGTTCTTTTTTAGCACGTTGAAGCAGAATTCTCGCTCTGTCGACCCGGATTCTCGCAGCATTCAAGACTGGATTGTTGTCCATGACTGTTGCGTAACAGGTGCTCCAGTCCAGTTGTGGGGGAGCGATCTCAAGCTCTCCGCTCAATGCAGTGGGCTGCATGGCTGGCAAACCAATCACTGCTGCCAGACGTCGCCATGCCTGCAGTTCTTCATTGGTGGAATTGTCGAACAGGATTCGCGATTCATCCACCTGTATCTCAGCCAACAGAAGATCGTTCTGGGTTGCCTGGCGCCCCGTAAGTAGCTGCTCGGTTGCGCGGACAAGTTCGTCGCCGATGAGAACTAATTCGTTCGTCAGTTTGACACGTTGTTGCAAGGTAACTGCGTCGTAAAACCGAATACGCACATCGCTCAAGACTCGTAGCTCCTGAGCATGGAATTCAAAGTGTGCGGCGGTCACCTGTTTGCTAGCTGCAGCTTGGTCCAACTTGAGTTTTCCACCCGTGATGAAACGTTGGCCAATGAACCCGCCCTGCTGGCCTGCGGTGCCACGGATTCCCATTTCCATGCCCTGATAGCCAATCACGGGGTTCGGATAAAGACCGGCTTGTACTTGCTGCCCTCGCGTTGCCGTTAGCCGTGCCTTAGCAGCCGCGAGCGTTGGATTGTTCTCAAAGGCGAGCGATTCAAGGTCGGTCAGTGACAGAGAGCTGGTTGGGACGATTTCCACTTTCGTCGGGTCGACCTGAATCTGTTGTATGTCGATCGGTGGCAGATCGGTTGCCGTTAAAAATTCGACACCCTTCGGTCGTGTTGATTTCCGTACCTGGGGAATCTTCGCGTTGCCCTCCTTCGCTGATGCTGAGAGATACTGCCCAAGTGATGCGTCGCTCGTGGCCGCGGTTTCCGTCATCACGTTGAGCAACGGATTCACTGCGGTGTCGATTGTTGCTGGGGGAACGGTATTAGAAGAAATAGGGGTAGGCGTTTCGAGGGCTGGGAGTTTGAGCTCTTGTCCCACCGCGTTGTGATTAGCTGCGGACAGCTCTAATGCCAACAGAATTGCGGCAAAAGCGGAAAGGTTCTTCAAGCACGGTCCGGCAAATGTCTTGCAGGAGCGACAAGAAAAGCTCAGTCTGAAGAGTTTTCCCGCCTCCATGAATCCAAATGCCTTTCGAAATGAGATGGTGGGAATGGGGCGTTCAGGAGGCTTAGCTCCGCGAACGCATTTCAGCCGCTTCTTTTGGTACAAAAAGAGTGAGAGTTGTCGCAAGTCTAGTCACGCCCTGAATCCACCGGTTATCAGCTGCGTGGCAAACGCCGCGGTTGAGCCAAATTCTTGGTATGAGCAGTAGTAACGCCGCCCAATACTGTGAAAGTCGATAATGCTCTGCCGTCGAGTCCATCCGCATTTGCTGATCAGTATTCTCAGGAATTTCGAAGAAGGGAATGCTTGCATTTCTCGGTGTCGGGAAGAGCGGAGCATCTTGGGCAGGGTATCCGCGTCTCGAAAGTGCCCAGCAAAAATCTAGAGGGCGACCTTGATGCAGCCTGCTTCGATACGTGGGCCCAGAAAGCCAGTCATTGCCGGAGGTGGGATTTTGCTCTGGTAGAATGCTTGGGATGAATTTTTGAATCAGGCCGATCCACCCTCCATGTGCGAGGCGAGGGAGGACGGTGATTAGGATGCGTTGTTAGCGGGTTGCGCAATCAGCAGGGTGCGGCAGCGGAGATGAAGTAGAAACAATCAACTATAAATTATCGGGCTGTAAAATTTATGAACAGGTTTGATGGGCGTTGGAATTTGCGATGTGTGAAGGTCTACATCTTGCTATGGGTGACTTTCGTAGGTGCAGGGCAAGGCGAGCGGGGTAAGGCGCATGCCGCCAAAAGAGAACAGCCCAATGTTATCTTCGTTTTCGTCGATGATCAGGGTTATTACGATCTCGGGTGTTATGGCGCAACGGAAGTGCAGACGCCGAGAATCGATGCCATGGCGGGGCAGGGAACTCGCTTTACCGACTACTATGCAGCGGCACCGATCTGCAGCCCATCACGTGCAGGGCTTCTGACTGGTTGCTATCCCCGTCGTGTTGGCAACCAGACTTGGGTGCACCGAGCAGATTCGTTCTCCGGGATTCACCCCAGTGAATTGACGCTGGGAGAATTGTTTCAAAATCATGGCTATGCAACCGCTTGCATTGGCAAATGGCATCTTGGATTCCGCGAGCCTTTTCTACCACACAATCAAGGATTCAATCATTACTTCGGGCTGTTGCACAACCTTGATCCGGTTGAAGTGGTTTACTTTGAGGAGGAGGGGGGCGTTCCGCTGTTGCGTAATGGCGAAGTAGTGAAGCGACCTGCTGATCCGGCTGAATTGACCAAGGCGTATACCGATGAAGCGATTAGGTTCATGGAAGAGAACCAGAGTGACCCGTTCTTCCTGTATCTTCCTCACACGATGCTGCATGTACCCTTGGGAGTCAGCGAGGCTTTTCGAGGAAGTTCGAAGTGGGGCGAGTATGGTGATGCAATTCAAGAACTCGATCACAATGTTGGGCGTCTGTTTGACGCCTTGAAGCGATTGGAAATTGACGACAATACCATCGTGGTGTATGCGTCAGACAACGGCAGAGGCCCTGGGCGTACACCCCAGCAGAAAATTCGTGGCCACAAGCTTTCTACTTACGAAGGCGGATTGCGGGTGCCTGCCATTGCTTGGGGGCCCGGCGTGGGACTGCAAGCAGGTGCGCAGTCGTCGGAGGTCGTTAGAGCAATGGATTGGTATCCAACATTGGCAACCTTGGCAGGGATTGAAGTTCCAAAGGGAAGAGTCATTGATGGGCGAGATATCACCCCCTTGCTCAAGGGAGATTCGGAGTTTGTGCCTGCTCCTGGGTTGAGAAAGTCGCTTAATGCGACGGTGCCACTAAGACGTCGCTGGGATCCCCCCGCAGAATGGGCTCCGATCGTCAAACGACACGAATACAATGACGCATTCTTTTACCATGGGAGCCAGGGTGCGCTAGCCGCAGTCCGTTGGAGGAATTTCAAGCTGCAGTTGAACCCCACTCTAAAACTCTATGATCTGTCCAAGGATCCTGCAGAATCAACGTTGGTGCGTAATCGGGATATGCTGCGTAAACTGCGTGGCATGGCAATCATGTTTCAAGATGAGATGCGTCGCGATGCCCGAAACGCAGGCGAGTCTGCTCCTGAAGTGAATGCGAATGGACGGACCACGATTGCTCCAAAGGTTTTGGCAGGCTTGGATTCGAAACTGAACGTGACCTATGCGCGTTATGGTGAGCGAACTCTCGAAATGGATATCTACCGGCCGCAGGGTGAATGGGGCTCGCTACCTGCAGTCGTTTGTATACACGGTGGTGGATGGGCAAACGGCAGTCGTGTTAATCATGGACAAGTGGCACAGGCGATTGCAGCCCGTGGTTACGTGGCAGCGACAATCTCGTATCGCCTCAGCGGCGAAGCACCGTTTCCAGCGCAAATCCAGGATTGCAAAGCGGCGGTAAGGTTTTTAAGGGCTAACGCAAAGCAATATGGGATCAATGCTGACCAGATCGGTGCGATTGGTTTGTCGGCAGGTGGTCACTTAGTTGCTCTGTTAGCTACTTCTGACGGGGTCCAAGAACTCGAGGGCAACGGTGGCAACGCGGGGTTCAGTAGCGCGATTCAGGCAGCAATGCCGATGGGGGCTCAGACTGATTTGCTCTCTCAGCGAACACGAGAAATCTCTGCCAGCGCGGATCGTGGTGGTATTTGGCGAAAATTCCTTGGTGGGACCCAGAGTGATCGCCCAGCGACTTACACACTGGCTTCACCGTTGACGCATCTTGATCAAGCTGACTCGCCATGCTGGTTCATGGCCGGAGAAAAAGATGACCCTAGTACCCATGCAGATTCATTTCGGCAACGTGCAGAAAAATTAGGCGTGCCAATGGGGCTGACGATTGTAAAGAATGCACCGCATGGCTTTCTAAATCAACAACAGTGGTTTGATGAAATGTTGGAAACTGCAGACCGGTTCTTCAGCAAGCAGTTGAAGCAAGAGGCGGATTTAGCAGACTAGTTTTGAACAGCGATACTTGCTGGATTAAATGGTGATTGTGGTGGGGAAAGTCTGCTGGATTGGGAGTGCCGAAAAAAGCTTGGGAACGCTTACGAGCAGTTGTGGCTGTAGCAGGATAAGCGTTCGGTGAATGCCTGTTACGTGGTCAACCTCTAAGTAATTTTGCGGTCCTTGTAAGCTTGGGCATATTAATATGTGAACACAAGAAAGGTTACAGCATGGATTCCAGTTTCAGTTATTTGATTCCTGTGTTGCTGGGTCTGGGTGTGCTAGTCATGGTCGCGTTGGTCTTTGTTTTGCAATGTTACGTCAAGCGAAGTGACCAGAGTACCGTTGACGAAGCTTATTCAGGTTTGAGTGATTTAAACAGAAATCCGTATCAACCGCCTTCAACACTGGAGTTGGGCGAACAGTCGCTTGGAGCAGACCCCCGTCACAGCAATGGTCGCGCCGCCTTGCCCGCGGTCTGTGTTGTTGCTGCTCTTGCGGTAGGGGGCCTGTCGCGTCTGTGTAGGCAATTTGCAAGTCTTGCGGGGATTCACTGGGAGGCTTTGGCGGCGCTATTCATCCTGATCGGTTTGGCTTTGTTTCTTGTCTATCTGAACCACCGTGCACAAGGAAAGCTAGCACATTTGTTTTTTCAATTGGAGAACTTCTCTCTATGGTTGGCATTTGCGTTTGGGTGGACGGTCTTCAATCGCGGCCTGTGGGATGACTTTATCTTGTTTAATGTTGTTGCGATGGGGTGTAGCGCGGTCGTCGGCAGTGGTCTGTTGGTGGTGCTTGGACGTTTAAGACACAACTCTTCGCCGATCTAGTCGGATTTTCGCTGCCGACGAGCCGGGGAATCATGGAAAGTGTCATTTGCAGACAGGTGGGGTCACTGATTGCGGATCACTGATTTTCCGTTTGCTCGCCTGGTCCATCTGTGTCTTGTTGCACGATCACGGGAATGCTGACTATAAAACCCGAAAAACGGTTAATCCTGCCACTCGAGCCGAAGCCAAGATGGCAAGTGAGGCAACCGTTGTTCATCAGTGAGATCCCCTTGGCCCGGCGGTAGATTCCTTGATCCACCGACTCAAACGCTTCTTTACCAGCGGCAATCGCTTTCGCTGCTTTCTTCTCAAACTCGGTGTCAGGATCGTGATCAACGTTCATGGTTTTTCCATTGACGGTGATCCATCGTAGGCCCACATTTTCAAGATTAGCGATTCGAGGAAAGGCATCTTCCATCGCCACGGCGGGCACGACTGATCTCTCATGTCGAAAGTAATTGTCATGGATCACGTCCATCATCTCACAGCAGATTGTGTGGGTCAGCTTTGCGCGATCTCTTGCAGTCTCGACCGAGACGGTTTTTTGAGCTTCGGAATTTTCCTCAGTATTTGCGGTTCCCTGACCCGTTGGGTTGTTTGCGGTCTTGGAAGGCGGGTCCGCCGTCATCGCGATTGATGCGATCAGAACGCCTGTGATTACTGTGGT
>Ga0315332_10001150_pt1 | contig 13734 bp, 8 predicted proteins | sample M110034915metaG_FD_203455 | JGI IMG/M metagenome (GOLD analysis project Ga0315332, IMG submission 203455) | Ammonia-oxidizing marine archaeal communities from Monterey Bay, California, United States - M1 100m 34915 | ecosystem: Environmental > Aquatic > Marine > Intertidal zone | place: USA...
TGAATGACATCTTAAATGACAGTGTTAATAGTGGTCTAATGACTGACCCAACTCACATTTATGGAGATACTGGTGTATATACCATCACCTTAATCGTTACAGACAACAATGGCTGTACTGATTCACATCAAGAAACAATTATTATTGACGGTGATTACATCTTGTTTACACCCTCAGCATTTACACCTAATGGAGATGGTAAAAATGATGTGTTTTACCCTGTAGGAGTTGGAATTAATAGAGATAACTATGAGTTTTTTGTGTTTAACAGGTGGGGAGAACTTATTTTTGAATCTTACAACCCAGAAATGGGATGGGATGGAACTTATAAAGGAAAATTAGTAAACATCGATGCTTATGTTTATCTAATTAGAACCTGGGACAATGATAAGCAACCTCATGAATACATGGGACATGTTACAGTTGTTAGGTAAATCAAGCAACTCAAAGATTATTTAAGTCGTCTTTTAAATGTAAATTTGAGTCAAAACATTTTTTATTTACTAACTTATATAAATGAAAAAATTATTATTCATCATTTTTTGGTTTAGTTTTTTAACTTTTCATTCTCAGGAAAATAAGTTTTGTCAATTCATAATGTCTAATGTTGAGAAAAGAGAAAAAGCAATTGAAATAGACCAATTTATAAGAGCACAAGAAGGAGTTGTAATTTCTAGAGCTGATGTAGTTTCAAAAAAATATCTAATCATTTACAACTGTAAATCATCGATTAATCTTTCAGTTATTTTAAATTGGATGAATGATTTAAACGTTGAAACAAAATGTATTAGAGAAGGTAAACATGGTGTTGACACTATTATTGACCAAAAATTTAATTGTGAATAAAGTATTATTTACCATAGCATTAGTGTTACTTTTTTCTGTTTCTTTTTCCCAATGGGGTGACTGTACAAACAATACCGATGCTTGTACAAACCCCTCTTTTAATGTGAATTCAACTGGATTTGGAAATATTGAAGAGTTTACTACGGCATCTAATGTTTCAAACCCACAAACAAATCCTAATCCATCTCCTGGAAATATGGGATGTTTAATGACCGGTGAGGTGAACAGTACATGGCTTTTAATAACTGTTTCTAGTACTGGTACACTAGAATTTAGTATGGGAACAGCAGGAACTCTAAACTGTTTTGATTGGATTATGTGGCCTTATGATCCAAATTTAACCTGTACAGAAATACAAAATAATAACTGGCCTCCAATAGCATGTAATTGGAATGGTGCTTGTGGTGGAATTACAGGAATGGCTAATGCTGGTAACCTGCCAACTGGTGCTGACCCAACAGATTTTGAAAACGGATTAAATGTTAGTGCCGGTGATCAATTTATGATTTGCTTTTCAAATTACAGCTCAGCTGCCACTAATGTTCCTTTAGATTTTTACGGAACGGCTAATGTTACATGTGGAAATGCTTTTGGTGCTACTATTTGTTATGGAGATACTGCAACAATATACGCCACAGATGGTATTAGTTACACTTGGGACACTTCGATTCCTGGTTTTATAGGCACAAATACAGCTGGAGATACAGCTTATGTAAATCCAACTGTTACAACAAGTTATACCGTCTCCATTGACTTTGGAACTATAGGAACTCAAATAGACACAGCTATTGTTGAAGTTTTACCAGCTTTAAATTCAACTGTTATTAAAACTAATGAAACATGTTTAGATAGTACAGATGGTTCTTTTGCTATATCAACCTCTACTGGCCTTCCTCCGATTAATTATTCAATCATAGGGCCTGTAACAAATGCCAATAATCAAACTGGAAATTTTGACAATTTAGAATCTGGACCTTATGTTCTTACTATAACTGATTCTAATGGGTGTATTGAAGAAATTTCTGATACAATAAATCCAGGTCCTTTTTGTTGTAACTTTTCTGCTGAAATTTCATCAGATACTGTTCAATGTTTAAATGATTGTACTGGAGAAATTTATTTAAGCTTAACAAATGCTATAGCACCAATTGAAACTCTTTGGTACAGAGAATCAATACTATCAGATATTCTTATAGGAACAAATATTGACACTTTGAACAACCTATGTCCTGGGATTTATTATGTTGTTGTCTCTGACAGTACTGAATGTCCCAGTGGCGATACATCTGAAGTTTATTCTCAAGAAATTTATCCTTCACTAAATATAATGAATGACACTTCGATTACAGCAGGGCTTGATTATTTCATATGGGCAAATGGAAATGGTAATATTATTTGGTCTCCTCCAACATTCCTGAGCTGTTTTGAATGCGACACAGCGTTTAGTATTGGGACACAAACAATCGAATATGTTGCAACAATTACAGATTCAATTGGTTGTGAAATGAAAGACACTGTTTTAATTGAGGTTGTAATCAATCCTCTTTTTGTTCCTTCTGGATTTTCTCCCAATAATGATGGATTAAACGATCAGCTTAAAGTAATTGGAGGTGGTACGACCTACTTTTCATTTTTGATTTTTGATAAATGGGGAAATGTTGTTTTTGAAACGAATGACATATCAATAGGATGGGATGGAACTTTTAAAGGAATAGAATTACCTTCTGATGTTTTTGTTTATGTAGTTGAAGCAAGCTTTACAAATCAACAAGTTGTTAAATTAACAGGTGATGTTACATTGTTTAGATAAAAAATATATTCTCTTTTTATTTCTTTCAATTAGCTTTTTTTTAGTTATTGGTCAAGATTATCAATTTTCTCAATTTAATAAAGCTCCATTGTTAATTAATCCTGCTAATGCTGGTATGGGAAAAGGATATAATAGGTTTAATTTAATTTATCAAGCGCAACACCCTGCTTCTGGTTTCATTTTCCAAGATTATCATTTTTCTGCTGACGGACCCATTTTTTCTCATAAAATGAAAGCCAATAAAGGTTTTATCGGACTGGGATTTCATGCATATCAAGAAAAAAGTAGTACTTCTTTTACTAAATTAGATATAGGAATAACAGTTTCAACTTATGTGGATCTTGATGCTAATAATCAGCTTTCTTTTGGTTTTCAAACAGATTATATTCAACATACAATAAACACAGATAATATTCAATGGGCTAGCCAGTATAATGGAAATACTGGAGGCTATGACGCCACAATGAATTCTGGAGAACTATTTTTAAATAATTCATTAATAAATTTTAATACGGCAACCGGATTATTATTTAAAAACAAAACTAAAAGTCAAAATTTATCTGGAATTGATGTTGCTTCATTCCAAATTGGATATGCAGCATTTAATCTTTTTAGACCAAGAAAAATATCTATTCTTCCAAATGACAGGTATTTTGTAAGGCATGTTATTCACGGTAGATCATTATTTGCTATTAATGAATTAAAATATGGAATTGCACCTCAATTTCTTATTCAGAAACAAGGACCACATTTTGATGCTACAATTGGTACAGACATTAAATACTATATAAAAGGAGACACCAAATACACTGGCTTTATTAGAGAATGTAACCTAGGAGTTGGTCTTTTCTATAGATATAATGATGCAATAATAACTAAGTTCAGTATTCAGATTAATGACATGAACATTTCACTTGCTTATGATTTAAGCGTAGGAGATTTAAGTAAATACAATGGAACTGTTGGAGGCTTTTCTATAGGGATTCAACTTAACGACACCTATGGGGTATTATTTAACCAAGGGAACATGCACGTTGTAAAACGATCAAGAAAAATGAGAAACCTCTAAAAGGTTAATCAATTATGCATCAATATTTGCATACTTGGCATTTTGTTCAATAAATTCTCTCCTAGGAGGTACTTCATCACCCATCAACATTGAGAAAATTCTATCTGCTTCGGCTGCACTTTCAATAGATACTCGCCTTAATGTTCTGTTTTCAGGAGACATGGTTGTTTCCCAAAGCTGTTCAGCATTCATCTCACCTAAACCTTTATATCTTTGTATATGAACACTTGACTCACTGCCAGAACCTTTCATTGAATCAATTAAGCCATCTCTTTCCTTATCATCCCAAGCATATTTGGCTTGTTTACCTTTTTTAACTAAATATAATGGTGGAGTCGCTATATAGATATAACCGTTTTCAATCATTTCTCTCATGTATCTAAAGAAGAAAGTTAGAATAAGCGTTTGTATATGACTACCATCAACATCTGCATCACACATAATAACAGCTTTATGGTATCTTAACTTTTCTAAATTTAAAGCTTTAGAATCTTCTTCAGTTCCAATTCTAACTCCTAATGCTGTGTAAATATTTTTAATCTCTTCATTTTCAAAAATCTTATGTGCCATTGCTTTTTCAACATTAAGAATCTTTCCTCTTAATGGCATAATCGCTTGAAAATGTCTATCTCTACCTTGTTTTGCTGTTCCACCTGCAGAATCCCCCTCAACAAGAAAAAGCTCACTTATTACCGGATCTTTTGAAGCACAATCTGCAAGTTTACCTGGTAAGCCTGCTCCACCCATAGGATTCTTTCGTTGAACCATTTCTCTTGCCTTACGAGCTGCATGTCTAGCAGTGGCTGCTAAAATTACTTTTTCTATAATACGTTTTGCATTATCAGGGTTTTCTTCTAAATAATCTGTAAGCATTTCACTTACAGCCTGACTAACAGGTGCATTCACCTCTCTATTTCCTAATTTAGTTTTAGTTTGACCTTCAAACTGTGGTTCAGAAACTTTAACAGAAACAATTGCTGTGAGACCTTCTCTAAAATCATCACCTGCAATTTCAAATTTTAACTTATCTAACATGCCAGAATTTTCTGCATATTTTTTAAGAGTGTTTGTCAAACCCCTTCTAAAACCAGACAAATGAGTACCCCCTTCATGAGTGTTAATGTTATTTACATAACTGTGAATATTTTCCGTATAGCTAGTGTTGTATATCATTGCGACTTCTACAGGAATACCGGCTTTTTCACCTTCAATAGCAATAACCTTATCGATAAGCATTTCTCTGTTTCCATCAAGAAATTCTACAAATTCAGACAATCCTCTATCAGAATAAAAAACATCATTTTTAAAAGAGCCATCCTCGAGTTTTTCTCTAAAGTCTGTAATGGTAACAGTAATTCCTTTATTTAAAAATGAAAGTTCTCTCATTCTTGCAGATAAAGTATCGTAAGAGTAAGTAATGTCATCGAAAATTGAAGTGTCAGGATGAAATTCTACTTCTGTCCCTCTAATATCTGTTTTTCCTTTTTCAGTAACTTCGTCTGTTTTTTTACCCTTAGAATAATTTTGTTCGTAAACCTTACCATCTCTAAAAACAGTAGCTTTTAAATGAATCGATAGCGCATTTACACAAGAAACACCAACCCCATGCAAACCACCAGAAACTTTATATGAATCTTTATCAAACTTACCACCAGCACCAATCTTAGTCATAACAACTTCAAGAGCAGAAACACCTTCTTTTTTATGGATGTCTACAGGTATTCCTCTACCATTATCTCTAACTCTAACACCATTGTCCTCTAATATCTCTACAGTAATTGTATCACAATGACCAGCTAATGCTTCATCAATAGAATTATCTACAACTTCGTAAACTAGGTGATGCAACCCCCTCATGCCAACATCTCCTATGTACATAGAAGGTCTCATCCTAACATGTTCAATTCCTTCTAGGGCTTGTATACTATCTGCTGAATACTTTTTTTCTTCACTCTTTTCTTCACTCATTTCTTCTACTTTTTATCCTATTTACAAAGATACTATTATGAGCTAATAAAACAGCACTACCACCCCTTATTTAAAGGTAGTTTTCAACATCTTTAGTTCGATGGTAAAAGAATTGTTAAAAAGTAAATGTTACTCCACCAAAAATATTTATACTTTGAACAGGGTGGTTCATCCATCTTTGGTATTTAGATGCTGTGAAATTATTAAAATCGATAAAAGCAGAAATGCGTTTATTGTAACGATACTCCACACCTAAATTCATATCAATAAAAGGCTTTAGTTGGTATTCATACCTATCATTAATAAACTCAAATTCTTCGACATCTAACCCTATAGGCTGTAAGTAAGAGAAAGTGGCCCGAGAACCAACCAAAAACACACTGCTTTTTATTATAATCTTATCAGCAATATCATAAACTCCTGAAATTGTAAATTTATAATTGGGCATTTGCCATGCTTGATTTGATTCATCTGTAAGGCTATAGAAGAAAAATTCACCCTTTGCAAAAAGCTTTAATTTTTCAGCTTTTTTGTAAGATAGCTGACCTGCAAAAGTTGTTTTATCCATGTTGTCGTATAACAATTGGAATTTATTTTCGTAAGAAGACACTGTGTCAGGAACAAAAAAGTACATGTCGTTTAGCTTCTCGAAACTAGCCGAAATATTAAAGGTCATGTTATTACTTACAGACCCCCTAATACCACCAAATAAATTAATTCGTTGATTGGTGTTCCTTAATTTAGAATCATCAGCAACAAAGGGATTTAACAATCTAATGGAATTCAAATTATTTCTTTGCAATCCACCATTAACTCCTAAATAAGGAATAAATAAATTATTGAACAAACTGTAACTGCATTCTAAATCTGGGTAAAAGTAAAATTTAGCCTCGTAATCAATATTAGCTTGTAATGACAATCCAGCTTTTGCTTTCCAATTTTTACCCCTAGAATAAATGTGGGGATTAGCATTGATAATGGAATTTGTTGATGATATGAATTCATCTTCTTGCCAAGAACCGTTGTTTTTATCCCATTGAGGCTGATTCAAATTATTCACATCAACATCAAGAGAAACTATAAATTCTTCTTTTTTCAAGAATTTACCTATCTCAGCTTTTACTTTAAAGTAATTTTCTGTAGATCCAGAAATGTTATTCAAAAAATGATAGTCCAAACTACCATGATAATTAAGCTTCGATGTATCTCTTCCTATATTTCTACTCTTAAAATCACCTGAAAATTCAATTAAATTATAGGCCTGTCTTGTTGTGTCAGAATTATCTATGTACTCTTGAGGAACAATCAGAGAATCTTGAGAAAATCCATAATAATGAAAAACATCTCTTTTATAATTTAAATTTAGTTTAAGATCTTGCTTATCTAAAAAATGTTTGTAAAATCCACCTATTTTATTTTCAGAAAACTGACTTAATCCAACGTCCGCTATACTACCAATTGCACTGTGATGTAACCCATTTACTCCCCAGCTATTTAATTTAGACCTTGTGGCGTTGTAGTAAACCTCTAATAAAGGCATTATATAAGTGCCTGCAGCAGCTTTCACATATCCATTATACAATTTATCTAATGGTTCTACTATTTTCAATTTAGCAGGCTTTATCGGAACTGCATTAAATTCTGTTTCGTGTTTTTTTGGCTCCAAATAATATTTCACAGCAGAAATATCTACTGTAGAATCTATTGTTTTAGGCATTTCTTGAATCTTTTCTGTTAATGCAATCGTTCTTCTTCCTGTTCCTATTCCCAAATAGGTGTCATGAGTAGAGTTTTGCCCAATAAGCATAGAGTGTGCAGCACACAAACAAAATATGAGTATCCTATTTTTCATTGTCTTAATTTTTAGAACCTTCATTTGGACTTTCTTGTTCATTATTTAGGCCATTTACATCTTCAAATAGCTCTTGATCTTTAGGGTCAGAATTCTCAAAATCTATCTCCACATCTTGTTCCTCAAATTGATTTTTTTCTGCAGCTTCTAGAATAAGTATTTCATCAATTTTGTCCTGTGCCATTTTTACTAATTCGGCTTTTGATGTTCCATCATAATTATCTACAATACTTTGCAGGCTATGTTTGGCATTAAAGTAATCTTGAACTGCAACAAAATTATCTCCCAATAATATAATCCCTCTAGCTAACCAATAATCATATGATGGTTTTTGTTTCACCAAATCCATTATTTCGTTTTCACATAACTCATGCTCTTTTTGCATGTATAAAATTTCACACTTATGAAATTTCGCCTCTGCACCTTTTATACCTTTTGTTATCTGAGTAGCTGAATCAAGTGTTATCAACGCTAATTCATATTGCTTCATTTGTTTCAAAGATTTCCCTTTATACAAAAGTGATTCAATAGTAACATGGTCATCAATACCTGAAAGGGCCAATGTTTTGTTTGTATATTCAACAGTCGATGGGTAATTATTTAAATTCCAAAATGCCCTCATCTGACCAATTATAGATATTCTTAAATCATCATCAATAACAGCTACTTTTTCTAGCGTTGAATAGTGCCCAAGGGCTTGCCCATAGTCTTTTAAGTCATAACTAATATTGCCTGCATACCTTAAAACTTCAGAGTAATAATTATTATTTGGTTTACTTACGATAAAGTTATAATGAACTAAAGCTTCGTTAACCTTACCTTCAGCATATAAACAATTGCCAATGTAATAGTGAGCACTTATTTCATGTTTTGGATTTTGAATATTTGTCAAATATTCCGCTCCCTTTAAAAGTTGCATTTCACAATCACCGTTATCTCTTGCTTCTTGAACTGGCATCCAAAGGATTGAATCTCTTTCATTTTGAGAAACCTCTATACCTTGTGAATTTAGCCAATCGTAATATCCAGGCAAATTATCTCTTCCAGAATAAACTTCTTTCATTAGTTCTACAGCAAGTGTATTCTCAGCTTCAGCATCCGGATATTGAGCTATTACCTGCAGGAAATATTTTTCAGCTTCTGAATAATTCCTTTCTTTCAAATAGATACCTCCAATTTCAACCAAAGCACTAGATATAAAGTTATTAGTTGGATAATTATCAATAAAATCTTTATATGAAGAGATAGCTTTTTGATTTTCACCTAAATCATTATAGGTTTGAGCCATGTTTAATAACGACATCACTTGATATTTTGAATTGGGGTATAACTTAGTCAATTCAGAAAGAGTATTAACTTTTCCTTCATAATCTTGTATTAACCCTTGAGCTGTTGCTTTTTGATAATAAGCATAGCTTAAATTGCCCTCCTTTGTGTTTAAGGCATTGTCGTAATACTCAATGGCAAGAAGGTCATTTTTTAAAATAAAGTAACAATCTGCTGTTCTTAAATATGCATCTTTTAGGTTCTTTTTTGAAACTTGTGTTGCTTGTTGAATATAACTTCGAAAAGAGGTAATGCTACGATTCAAAAAATCTGACCTTTCAGCATCAGTTATAGTTAACGTATTGCTTGATTTAAATGGCTTTGCCATTTTAAAATAAGAATACCCAATATTATAATCAGCCTCCCTATATTGTTTAGTTAAAACAGCACCTGGTTCGAGCTTATATTCTAAATAATATTGAATTGCCTTTTGATATTGTTGCATGTGATAGCTGCATTCAGCTTTCCAAAAAACACTTATAGAATTTAAACTTTTATCAATAGGGTATTTTTTTACACTAGAGAAATGTTCTCTAGCTAACTGAAAAGATTCATTGTGATAAAGCTCTACAGCTCTATTAAATACAATTGTTTGATAAGCTACCTTTAATCTATCATCTTTATCTGCAATTCTATCTAATGACTCTAAAGCATCATCATAATTTTTTGTAGTCATGTATACTTTTATCAAAAATTCATAAGCCTCACTAACTTCAGGTGAATTTGGATAAGTATCTATGTACTGATGAAAAGCATCTATGGCTTCATCGTAAGGATTATAGCTTAATTCATATGCAAGCTTAGCATAATTGAAAAGTGAATTTTGTTTAATCTCCAGTTCAAAATCAAGTTTACTTGCTGCCTGAAATGCATTTCGAGCATAATCTTTTTCTTCAAGCTTCAAGTAACAGTCTGCCATATGATAGTACGCTGTTTGTGATAAGCCATCTTTTTTTGTAGCAACCCTCATAAGGTACATAACAGCTTTTTCAAATTGTTTTGTTCTGTAATAAGCATAACCAACCTGGTAATTATCTTCTCTAGTTGCGTTAACAGATTTTTTAAACTCTTTAAAATATGGAATAGAATTTTCGTATTGCTCGTTATAGTAATATGAATCAGCTATAAGTTTTGCAAACTCACCCTTTCTCTTTTTAATTACCGAGTCTAAATATGGTGGTGCATATTCAATTAACAAATCGTATTTTTTTTGCTTATGATAAATCTGAGTAATGTAATAAGGCACAATGGATTTAAACATTCTATTAGAAGAAATACTTTTAAATCCATCAAGAGCAGTCTGAAGGTTCCCTTCATCATAGGCAATGTGACTAAAGTAATATGTAGCAGGGATTTTAAAATCAGATTCCTGAGACAACACTTCTCTAAAATGAGGCTTTGACTCCGATTGTTTCTTTTTGTAAAAATAAGAGTATCCCAATTTAAAATGATATTCTATTCTTTCCTTTTCTGTTAAATCATATGGATCTATAAGATTAAGAAACTCTATTACCTTGTTAAATTTTTTAATCCTATAATTATGTCTTCCTAACTGGAAAAAAACTTTTTTTGACTTGGGATGGTCAGGATGGTTAAGCACAAATCTTTTAAGTAAAATTTCTGCATCTAAATGAAAAAGTTCAAGAGCACAAACAGCATGGTAAAATTCTGAATCTACTCTAAGTTCATCCTGTGGGTTATTAATTTCTTCAATTACTTTGCCGAATTTATTTTGGGCAGCACTGTATTTAGACTTATCAAAAAGCTCTTGAGCGTCTCGATAGTTTTTATAACTATCAGAAAAGATCATTGTTTTCTGAGCAAATAGAATATTTACTGAAAAAATTAAAGCCCCTATTAATAAAATTTTATTCTTCATTGATTCGAGATATAAACTAAAAAAACTTAGTCTTGCTAAAGATAGTTAGGGGAAGTTCTATGCAAATACCATGTTCTATTAATTTTCAACGCTATAGTGTTTAAATTATTTTAATAACTTAAAAGAAGATATATGAAACTTCTAAATTGTTTTAGCATCTTTATCCTAACTTTTTTATTAATTCTTCATACTTAATCATGAATTACATTTCTCTTAATGAAGTAAACATCTACCAAAATGAAAATCTTATTCTAAAGAATCTTTCTTTAAATGTTTCCAAAGGAGAGTTTGTTTATTTGGTAGGCAAAACAGGGAGTGGTAAAAGTAGCTTACTTAAATCATTATATGGTGAAATAAGTGTTAAAAGCGGCAACCTCACAGTTTTAAATCAAAGCTTAATTAAAATTAAAAAAAGAAAAATATTATCTCTTAGGCGGAAGCTCGGAATCATCTTTCAAGATTTTCAGCTTCTTCCAGATAGATCTATTGAAGACAACATAAAATTTGTCATGAAAGCTACTGGGTGGAAAGGGAAAACTAAAATCAAAGATGCTATTCAAGAGCTATTACAGAAAGTAAACATGCAGGATAAAGCGACTAAATTTCCTTATCAACTTTCTGGTGGAGAGCAACAAAGAGTAGCTATTGCCAGATCATTAGTTAACAACCCAGACTTAATCCTTGCTGATGAACCCACTGGAAATCTTGACCCACAAACAAGTGAAGAAATAATTAGCCTATTGTTTGAAATAAGTCAAAACGGAAAAACAATAGTAATGGCAACTCATGATTATGATATAATTAATAAATTCCCTTCTACCACTTATAGATGTGAAAATCAAACGCTAAACGAAGTCAAAACAATTAAATAATTATTTATCCAAAAATAGTTTCAATTAATTTGATTGCGTTTTTTTTATTCGAAAAATGTAAAACATCTTTTGCTCTTAATGAAATCATTTCCTTATCAAAAGGCTCAATCATTAATTTTAACAAATTAGTTTTCCATTCATTAGCATTATTACATAACACAATAGACTTATTGACACCAGAACCAGCAATCATGGAATTATTGACCAAACAATGTCTTCCAGCAAATAATGCAGCTACCAATTTGAGCTTAAGTCCAGTTGCTTGAAAAGTTGGCAAAACATTTACTTGTGCGTTTTGAATTAAATTAAAAAGTTCTTTTTCTGATGGATTTTCAAATAATTTTATGTTTTTAAATTGCGAAATTTTTTCTCGTAATGTATTACTAGGATTCCTTCCTGCAATAAATAATTCACAATCAAGGTTTTCAAAAACATTATCAATTAAAAATTCAACTGCTTTTACATTTTCAACAACAGAAAGGTTTCCATGATACAAGGCATAACTTCCTAACCCCTCTAGTGATTTCACTTTATCATTAGAATGAAATGGCGAAACTAATGTTGCTTTTTTATAATTTTTCTTAAAATAATTATTATCATTTTCAGAAACACTAAAAATCTCATAGCAGTTATTAATAACTTTTTCAAAGTTTTTTAACTTGCTAGCTTCTAGTTTATAAAAGATTTTTTTTAAACGATTATGCTCAACATTCCCCAGCTGATTATAATAATTATGCTCAACATTATGAGCTCTTAAAAAAACTTTTTTGTTGTTAATTTTCAACTGCTTAATGTACCAACCTAAATGTAGACCTTCAAGCAACACTGGGTAATCATCTTTTAACAATTGATTTAATAAATTATGATTAGCTCTGGTGCTTACTATGTAAGGTTGGTAGTGTAATAAATAATATAAACCACTTTTCCTAGTGTAATACTTCACCGAAGAGCAGTATTTTAGCAACTCTTTTTGTTCATTTCTTCCATAATCAAAACAATGTAAGTGAATGGATACCCCTAAACTAGACAATGTCTTAATTTTAAAAAAAACATCAATTACTCCACCATAATTAGCAGGGTAAGGAACATCAAACGAAACAATATGTAAGTTTTTATCCAAGCTCTGAATATGTATTAATTAAAACTTTCACTTCATTTTCCCAATTCAAAACTTCCATGGCTTTTTGTAAGTTAGGTTTGTATTGATTTTCATCATTACTATCAATTAACTTATTAATTGTGTTTAAAATATCTTCAGGTTTATGACTAGGGCTTATAAGCCCAATTTGAAATTGATTTACAACAGCTACAACTTCAATGAGATTACTGCATACAACAGGGATACCAGCCTTAACGTAATCAAATATTTTATTAGGTAAGCTTAGACGATAATTGATATTAGTATCTTTATCTAAGCTCACGCCAACTGTAGCATTCATTGTATATTGCATCATATCAGGATAGTTAAGCTTTCCGGTAAATAGCACCTTATTTATTAAATCTTTAGAACAACTCCTTTTCTTTAAAATATCAATTACATCTCCACTACCCACAATACATAAAAATAAATTATCTGAAATGGCTATTGCTTCTAAAAGCTCTTCAGCTCCGCGATCTATATTTATCCCTGCACCCTGTAGAATAATTATGTTTTTATTCAATGGTAAGTTTAAGCTCTCTTTAGTTTGAGTTTTTTCAATTTTATTTTTAAAAGGTAAATTTCTTAAAACCTTAACTTCAACATTGTATTTATTTTTATAAATATTAGCAATAGATTGATTTACTGTAAATACATACTTAAGTTTAGGAAATATTAATTTTTCAATTTTTTCCCATGTTTTTTTCACAAGTGGCCTCTGCTGAATTTCTGGAACTCCTGTAAAATATTCATGACTGTCGTAAATAATTTCTTTTTTTCTAATTTTTGAAACTAACCAGTTTGCAAATAGAGTATCCAAATCATTTGCATGTAACACATCTGCCTTCTGAAATAAAAGAAAAACAAAAAGTCTAATGTTATAAGAAGCATAAAAAAGAAATCCTTTTTTAAAAAAAAGTTGAAATCTTTTAATAGCATATGGTCTATCAATAATGGAACTATCGGATAAAACT
>Ga0315332_10001162_pt1 | contig 13683 bp, 14 predicted proteins | sample M110034915metaG_FD_203455 | JGI IMG/M metagenome (GOLD analysis project Ga0315332, IMG submission 203455) | Ammonia-oxidizing marine archaeal communities from Monterey Bay, California, United States - M1 100m 34915 | ecosystem: Environmental > Aquatic > Marine > Intertidal zone | place: USA...
AACATTCAAACTTTCTGAGGGAGAAGTTTCGACGTTTAAGTTGAAGAGACTGTCCTTTCCTCCATTAGGTGTGACTGCTCCAGTTCCAGGATCTATTGTTGCAACCCGGAGAACAACCCCCGCTGGTTCTACTACCTGCCCAACGCCCGCATCTAGAATGATGCGTTGAGTAGCGCCTAGGTCTTCAACACCAACAATTAATCTTGGTTCGGAATAATTACTCCCTGTTGGCGATCCGATTACGACGAAATCATTGACGGAAAAATTGTCATTATCTAATTGCAACTCAAACACATTTGAGGTCGCTGACGCAGGTCCCCCTTCGACAAATCCGATAGCGTTCCCGAAAGAATATTCCGTTCCCAAGCCGTAAGTTCTTATGGACACTGACTGATCAGCTTCGGTTCCTATCTGGAGATGACGTATCTGACTAACTTCCAAAATGGCTTGACCATTGTATTGCGTCTGAGTGGCCACACGATCAATCTCTTTAATCAAAGCTGATACTTCTTCCTGCAAAAATTTTCGATCTTGCGAACCATTAGTGTCATTATTTGCTTGAACAGCCAACTCACGCATTCGCTGGAGCATATTCGTCACTTCACTAGAAGCGTTCTCAATAACAGCCAACATCGACAAACCATCATTCGCATTCTTTGTTGCCATATTCAGGCCGCGGATCTGCGCGGTCATACGCTCAGCGATCGCAAAACCTGCTGCGTCGTCTGCTGCAGAATTAATTTTTTTACCGGAGGAAAGCCTTTCCATGGCTGTCTTCAATTCATTGCCTGAAGACGAGAGAGAACGCTGCGCGTTGAGGGAACCAATATTCGTATTTACGACCAAGCTCACACTGTAACTCCTTGAGTCACTGTATAAGCTGATCCTTATTCCTGTTCAGGACCCCTCCAAAGCATTCAGAAGGTCAGCTAGATATGAAAAGCGGCAATTATTTACCGGTTACATCCTCAGTCGGTCATGCTCAAAAAAACTTTAGGGCAGATTGAAAAAAAAAGAGGGGGATTGGCTGTATGACGTGCTGCGCGCATGATGGCTCGCACGCAACTGACTGCACATCTTCTGCAACCCAGCAAAAGCGTGACATTGACAGCAGTAATTGACTCTTCAATACTAAGAGTCCAACAACAAATAAGGAAATTTCAATGCGAACCATTATATTTGCTGCAACTATGTTGGTGCTATCTCTCACTCAATCTGCATTTGCAGATGGGCATACAACTATCACTATTCCCTCTGAATCTTTTTCAGTAAAGGGTGAAATGTTGAATCTAGAACTCACTGATAGCGGAGGAGTGATAACCGTAAGAGCACTTGCCGGGAAATATGGCAGAGTATTTATTACCTACAACATGAGTACTAATCCCAACTCAAAAACTCAGGGTTCATTCACTGGACGCGGCATGGGAATAGACGATACTGGCAATAGAGAGTTTGCTACTAGACGCGGAGTTTGGACACGAGAAGGCACGACTTTGACTCTCCACTCGTTAGATGATCTTACAGACGGATCTCAAAATTTATGCAAGTCAATACTAGATATATCTACTGGAGAATTTGAGATGACTTTTTATCCAATGTAGAAACTCGCTTCTCACAGCGGCTTAGGTTTCCTGAGCCGCTTTTTCAAAAAAACTTACACCGCACTTCGACGTATTGATTTGCCCTGACAACCTCACCACCTTTCCAACCTCAAATAATGCACTGATAGAAAAACGGCGGGCAGATTTTAAAGGATAAGCATCAGACATTTTGCAGCCTCTGACTATGAACTAGACATGTGTCAGCGATTGATCTAACTTCGTTGCTTAAGTTATTGGCGTTGGAGAACGGAAGAGATGCCGCCACTAGCCATCACAGAACACAGCATTAACTGGCTGGATTTATTTCCCAATACTTCACGTCGACATCCTTAGACAGAATGTTCACATCCCACATTACGAAATTGACTGCTCCGTTATCGACGGCATCTGTAAAATAGATCTGTAACGATGATCCATTTCTCTTATAAGTTCCTTGATGAGGAGTGCTAAGAGAAGAACCATCCAGTAAAAAAGTTCTGGCTTCCCCGCTCGAAGTGCCTCTTGCCTGGTCACCATTTAAAGGCGTTAAGAGATGAGTGGCAAATACGGTTCCGTACCCCTCAACCTGCCCTTCAAAATCCATTGAGGCGCTACCTGCATCAATTGATACTCTAGTTACTTTCAGCTTGCCAGTACCGTCAGAATTTTCTAAATCCATTGAATATCCCTCTTATTCCGTTGTAAAACATAAAAAAATACACGATCACAAATGATGAAGTACTGAGTCTAGAACAGCTGCTGTCGAGATGACACCAGTCCAGTCATTTACTCCAGTCATGAGCCAGTCACTTCTGCGCCCGCTTTGTTTAAAGTAATGTCGAAGCGTGTATTCAATGTGGAGCTTTAGCAAGTACAGTTCGATTTTGGCACAGAAAAACGGCAACAAGAAATACATAAGTTTAAACCGCACTTATCTTGGATTTCAAAATAACTTTGATTAACCAGCCACTAACTATTCAGGCGTTATCGGCTACCCAAAATAGGCTAGGACCGCATTTGTTTTAGCTCGCCATCTTTTCGAACTAAGAATTATAACCTCATCAGTATTTACTTCGCCAAACCAAACAAATTACTATCCATGGTTAAGATAAGACAATCGCCGCGTTTAAAATCAGCATCAGAAATGACGACACGAGGCAGGCAAAAACATTATTTAAGGAGAACGACTTGTACCTAAACCGAGTGAGTTGGCTACGTAAAGCCTGCCGCACGTTCATCATTACGGCGGTGGCTGGGTTGGCCCAGTTTGCCTGCGCAGATTCCGAATATGCCGCCGCTTGGGGACCCAGCATTGGCACAACCGCCCCTCTCCTATCGGCGCTAGATCAAGACGGCAAGCAGCAGAATATGGAAAGTCTAAACCGCACCAACGGGTTGCTGCTTGTTTTCAACCGTTCCGTTGATTGGTGACCCTTCTGCATTCGTCAGTTCGTGAAACTGAATGACCTGAAAGATCAATTTGATGCCTTGGATGTGGGTATCGCCGGGATGACTTACGACGAGCCCGAAATTATCCAAGCCTTTGATGAAAAATGGGACATTAATTTCCCGGTCCTGAAAGATGTCGAACGCGAACATGTCGAAGCCTGGGGCATTCGCAATCAAGAATACGGTCCTGGCACATTTGCATACGGTGTGCCCTACCCTGGCGTTGTACTACTTTCACCAGACGGAAAAATTCTCGCTAAATGGGCGGAGAAAGGCTACCGATCACGTGCAGACTGGTCAGACGTGCTTGAGGAAGTTAGCGCAATTGTCGGCGGCAGCTAGACCGCTGCTCAATCTGGGCTTGGAGAGGATTTAAGCATGCGCAAATTCAAAGTGACTCGGAGTTGGATAGGCATTGTTTTTCTTGGGCTTACCCATGGAATTCTTGAAGATCTTATGTTTATTCGAGTCATCGTCGAGTATATGCCCGCCGATTGGGATATCACTGGCGACCTCTTTTTTATCTTTACGGTACCCCTCGCCCAGCTAATGACCTTCGCCATTACGGGGACCTTAGCTTGGCACTTTCTGGGACTCTGGCAATTACCGAAGCTGATTACCTTTTGGGGCTGCTGGGTCATCGCGCGTGCAATATTTCTATCGTTGCTTTACAACCCAATCCAAGACATTGCAATCTATCTGGCCTGGATCACTCTATGGTGTGTTCTGGTCGGCTTATATGCCCGGGCCAAGCATACGAGCGCGCGTTCAGTTGGCTGAAGTTCAATCAGACAACAGCACTTGAGGAGAGGTTTAAGTATGATGATCTTTGGTAATAAGTAACCTCATTTTTTGAAAAACGACGCTTCTTACACGAAGGCCAAAATTTGGAGAAGGATTATGACAAAACGCATTCTAATCACCGGTGGTAATAGTGGCATCGGTAAAGTCACCGCAACACAACTCTCAAAAGACGGGTTTGAGGTTGTCATCGCAGGCAGGCCAGGAGAGAAAACCGAAGAGGCACTGCGGGAGATAAACGTCGAGGCACAGATCCCAGTCGTGAGTCTTGATGTTGATTTGGCCTCCTTTGCATCTGTTCGAGAACTTGCAGCAGCTTACAAAGCTAATTACAACGGTTTGGACGTTTTGTTAAACAATGCCGGCGTGTTTACAGGCGGATTAGGCTTAACCCGAGAGGGCTTTGAGATTCAATTTGGTGTTAATCATTTAGCACATTTTTTGCTGACTGACTTACTGCTGAATGAGCTCGAGAAGGCCACTGCTGCCCGAGTCGTTACTGTCACTTCGATGTTGCATAAAAAAGGGGTTATTGACTATGACAACCTCAGGGGTGAGAAGAAGTACAACAGCCAGGCTGCTTATAACCGATCCAAATTAGCAAATGTCATGTTTGGCATTGAGTTGGCTGAACGGGTTAAGGATCGAGGAATAACATCTAACGTACTACATCCCGGCGCAGTACAAACTGATATCGCTCGCGACATGCCATGGATAGTGCGAAAGGTGCTGGATCTGATTTTTATTTCTCCCCAGAAAGGTGCACTGACAAATATCATGCTGGCAAGTGATCCAACGGTTGAAGGTATAACAGGTAAATACTACAACCAATGCAAACTTGAAGAGTATGCCAATGAGGCGAATGATCCTGCCGCGCGAAAACGTTTATGGGAGATGAGCGAAGAAGTGACTAAAGCGCCATAGCAATAAATTTTTGTGAAGGAGCGGCAGAAACATCTTCACGCCTAACATCCCGCAAACAGCAATGCACTAACGGGGAATGCTGGCCTCTAATAGCCGTTGCGGATCAATCGGCGTTAACCGCTTTAGAATGCGCATTAGCCATGCTTTCATTAAAGGCAATCCGCGCTCGGCATTGAGATCCATATTTCCGTCGTAGATCGCGGGTAACAAGCGATGCAACATCAATAACATCCCCGCCTCATACTGCCAGCGTAATTGTTTAGGATTCAGGGTTACGCCATGCCGTTTCAAAGCCTGTAGGTAGTATTCAATGAGCGCATTGACCCGGTCTTCACCGTCCTCTTCTGACAATGTGGCACTGATGAAGTACGCTAGGTCAGCAGCGCCTGGACCTGCTTGCATGGTCTGCCAATCAAAAACCACCACTTGCTTGGCCTTGTCATCAAAACAGATATTGTCTAGACGACAGTCACCATGTAATAACGTTGCTGACTCTTCACCAAATCGCTCTGTTAGGGCGATACCATTTGCTTTTAGCCAGTTGAGCATCTCTCTCTGATCTTGTGTGAGGTTGCCACCTTCCTCAGATACAAAGCGTCCAACAGACTGCAAATATCTCATCTGCATCATCCGGCTCACGACAGCATAGGGAGATATCCAGGTCATCTCTGCGAGTTCCTTGCTATCCCAAAACTGAGCGTGCATCTGAGCCATGGTGGAAATGACATTTTTGACATCGTCATCGGAACACCCCTTTGCTTGATCGCCCATCCGATACTCGCTGAGATCTTCAATGAGTAGTGCGTACTTTCGCGGATTCCCGGTGGAAATCCAGCCTGCTAACGCCATGATGCCGCGAATTACCCATATTGGCAGTCGATTCATCCCTTGCAGCCGTTCAAGTATGACATCCGGATCGTCAGCAATATCGAGCGCACTGCAGTAATGTTTTGGTGTTCTGATGTTCATTATCGGTTGCAGATCGCGGTAAAACCTTATCTCCTTTTCGTAGAGCCCCATTGTCTGTCCAAGAATTCGATTTTTTGATGCGGTTGGGATTTTCAGCACAAGACTCTTCGGTGCTGTTTTCGATTCCGCTGCATTCAGGGCGGAATAAGTGGGAGAAACAATGACAACCTCACCATTGAAACCAACCTGATCACCCAGCGTGTGCAGCGTTATCTTCTCAACGCTGCCTTCGTGTAACAAACCCGATGAATGTAACCCCCGGGACAACCACTCGGCTGTCAGCTCACCAACGCTGAACGGTACATCATCCTCAACTATCATTTATCCTCCAAGAACTTAGGGGCTGCTATCAAAAATAGTTAACACTCAAAAATAAAAACTAGCAAGCGGGAGACATTCGTCATATCACTAATAAGGGTGAGAGGTTCGCGTCGCCGATCGAAGATAGGAAGCTTAAACCGCACTTCTCTCGGATGCTGACAGTCTCTTGATTGGCAATACTGACAGTTCACGCATCGCTACAGCGAAACATAGCGCCAGCACCTAGCATTTACCCTAAGACTTGATTCAAGATATCGGGCTTTCTAGCTGCGCGCGGACTGAAGCGGCTTTTGGGGACAGATTATTCAATTTCACGTCGCTTGTTAGGTAGCATTTTATTTAAAACAAACAAGGCAGTATTAGCCATCACCTGGTAGCCCTTCGCGTTAGGGTGCAGTCCATCGGCACTCAGGTCAGCGCGCATTAACGCAGGGTTCTCTGGGTCGGCTAATGCGGCGTCGAAGTCTATCACGGCGTCATAAGCGCCACTATTGCGTATCCAAGCGTTAATTTTCTGTCGCTTACTTTCTGCGATCGCACCATGGTAGCCCGGTAGAGAGGACCCGCCGGAGGGGGTTAACGTGCCACCTATTATAAACAGACCCGCGTCCTTAGCATGCCTGACTATCTGTTGGTGTCCAGCGATTATCGCCGCTGCAGTATTAGTTGGCGTGGCAAAACCGAGTGCCGATAGAAGGACGGGCAATCCAATATCGTTAATGCCTTCCAAGTAAATTACGTGAGTGACACCGCTGAGAGTTGACACATCGCGCTCGAGTCGTTCAGCAGGGACTTGCCCAAGTTGCAACACTTGGTGACCTGACACACCGAGATTAACGACGCTAGCCGATTTACCTTCGGCGATAATAGCTTCAGATAACAGGTCCGGGTAACGAACATTCAAGTCGATCGGCTCGTTAGGTGCGACCCGTTGATCGCCATCAGTAATTGAGTCACCAAGCGCTGCGATCACTGGTGTTAGCCGATCGTTAGCCACATCCACATTAGCCAGAAAATGCCACGTAGTGGTGGTTTCAAAATACGCAAGGTCGCTTGCTCCTGACTGGTTACCAGCCGCAATATAATTCGTCTGCAGTGCACGAACGTGGTAAGTCATGGGCGATTCAGAGCCTGTAATATCGTCAGGCAAATAGGTGCTGATAACGAGTTCGGCATTATCTAAAACAGCCATATTAATAGCGTCAGATTCACGGCGTTCACCGGGGGGAATTGAAACGGTTGTTGCGCCAGAAAAAGTGAGTTGTTTACCTGAGCCCTGGATGATTGCAGCACCGTGATCTCGTTTTGCAACATGTGCTTCGTTGATGGTGAGCGGTTTGTTACCAAACTCGTTCGTGAACGACACGCGAATCTTCCGACCACCTTGGCTAATTCTCACGACCTGTCTTAACGTCGCGTTATTAATACCCGGGAGCGGTGCATCTAAAGCAGTGATGGTCCTATTTGCAGTCGCCCATGTGGTTGTCCAAATACCGGCGTCCCGGTGATCAGGCTGCGCTTGATCTAACTGAGCGAATACCTGTGTCGCCATTACAAGCGCTAGCGCGATAGTGATGCTTTTGCTGTTCGTTATCATTGCCTCTCGTACTTTATTCATTAAACGTCGCGCCAGACCCAGCTTTTTAACTCAACTTCGATGAAAAATAACACGATCAATAAGCGTTTTTTGGCGGCGGCGACTATCTTGCTACTCAGACGCTACTCATAGCAAGGCGCTCTTCAATCATCCATTGATGCCTGCATGCTTAAAGTACCAGTGATAAGGCTAATCTTAGCCCGCATTCACCCGATTTTTCAAAAGCATCATAATAGGATGCTTTTTAGCATTTTTAGGTTCGACTAATAGATTTAAGTAGCAAGTGGTCAATGCTTGACTAACCAATGTCTCATAGACGGATTAGCCTTATGTAAGCGCTAGTTTTCTATGGTAACGTGTTTTGTTATCTATGCGCACAACACGTTCAGACAACATAAGACTGTTTATAAGGAGGAATTTATGCGAACTCTAGTTACTGTGGCCACCCTAGCACTGCTTTTAACGGCATGCTCCAACGAAACCAAGACCAGCTCTACAACTGAAGCAAGCGATCCTATCGTGGAAAGTGCACCCGCGGTTAGCGTTGCGGTTGGGACTCGGCTAGAAGACGTGATTAACCATGAGCGCCGAAGCAAAAATAGTGGCCGCGATGAATGGCGCCACCCATTGGAAACACTTTCCTTCTTCGGAATAGAATCTGATATGACCGTTGCTGAAGTACTTCCCGGTGTTAGTGGCTGGTACACGCAAATTTTAACTCCGCTAACCTCGCAAGCAGGCCGCATGATTGGAGTAACTTATCCGGATACCCTATGGCGCCAAATTGTGTCCACGTGGAATGAAGAGTCAAAAGAAAAGTTCGGCGCTAACATTGACAACATGGCGCAATACTTAAGTGTTACTGACGTAGAAAGCGTTCAACCCGTCACAGGCTATGCGATTGACAATATTCCTGTATCAGAGGATAGCAAAGCAGATGCCGTGCTTTTCTTTCGAGCGCTGCATCACCTTTTTCGATTTGATGAGCCACTTATTGATACGGCTCTGTCGGAAGTTCATGACCTACTAGCCCCAGGAGGTGTTGCAGGCGTAGTCCAGCACCGCGCCCCAGAGGACTCCGAACCAGGATTTGCCAGTGGCAATAATGGCTATTTAAAGCAAAGCGCTGTCGTCGCTGCGTTTGAACGAGCGGGTTTCATTCTAGAAGAGACGAGTGAGATTAATGCGAATCCCAACGACCCAGCGGACAAATTGGTTTGGCGCTTGCCTCCAACCACAAGAGATAATCCTGATACTCAAGCTATTGGCGAGTCAGATCGCATGACTTTGAGGTTTAGGAAACCAGGGTAATACCATCGACACGGCCAGAGTATTGGCGGAGATAGTTATAGTAGACAGCAGTTACTTCAAATTTCAAAAAAATCTTAATTATATTTTTTGCGAAAATAGGACGCGCATTTCCGATGTGCTTCTATTGTCGAGGTATTGAGTGCCTAGCGCACAATCAACCGCGGTAGAAAGATCTGAATAAAACAATCGCAGCAACCGTTTTTGAGTCGGTTGAGATGCGTGACTAAGATCCGGCGTTAAAACCGACGGTTCAAGGGCAGAATTAGAGTTTAACTAAGGGAAGAAATATGTCTGAGATACAAATTCCGGGTAACGACCATGACCTGCACACTGCATTGCTGGACGCGAATATACCCACCTTATTGATGGTCATGACCCAGTTGGCCGGGGACAACCGTTGGATGGCAGCACGCTATCAACCAGCACCCATATTAGTGCCAGAGGGTAGTCTATTCCCGGACGATTCAGGCGGCTACAGTGATGAATTGGCGGAAGAGATCCGTAGCGCTGCTTTTGACATGCTCATCGAGTTGCGAGACCAAGGCGGCGTGTTACCGCCGGCACCGAGTCTTGAGCGCATGCGCCAGATGATGGAATTCTCCACGGCTGAGCCATTAGAAGATGAATTCTGTGCCATGCTGCTCGAGGAAACGAATTTTGTAGACCGTGATGATCAGTGGCGGGCGCAAATGGATAGAGCACTGCAAGGTGGTCAAGTAGAAGGGTTCAACGTGCTCGTAGTCGGTGCCGGCATGTCGGGCATTTGTACGGCGGTGAAGCTAAAAGACGCTGGCATTCCATACACTATTTTGGAGAAGAACGAAGCAGTTGGCGGAACATGGTATGAAAATAGTTATCCCGATTGTGGTGTAGATACGCCCAATCACTTTTACTCATTTTCGTTTGAGCGTAATCCGAACTGGTCTGGCTATTTTTCCAAGCGAGATGAGTTGCGGGCCTATTTTGAAGATTGCACGGATAAGTACGGCATTCGTGATGCAATACAATTCAATACTGAGGTGCAGAGCATGCACTTCGATGCTGACTCGAAACAATGGCAGGTGTTGGTGCAGCGTCCGGATGGCACAGCAGAGACGCTAACAGCCAACGTTGTGGTGAGTGCTGTCGGTCAACTTAACCGCCCTAATATCCCGGACCTTGCTGGCCTAGATCAGTTTGAAGGTGAACATTTTCATTCGGCACGCTGGCGCCATGATGTAGATTTAGAAGGCAAGCGGGTGGCCGTGATTGGCACCGGGTGTAGCGCGGTTCAGTTGCTGCCGAAAACCGCTGCAAAAGCGGCACATGTGACCGTTTTTCAGCGTTCACCGCATTGGATTTCACCGAACAAAGACTATTATCGGCCCGTGGAAAAGGGACTTATCTGGGCGCTTAACCATATTCCCTGTTATGCAGAATGGCATCGTGCACGAATGATTTTTAGTGCCATGGATCGCAATTGGCCAGCCGTATCTGCAGATCCTAACTGGGACCAACCACAGCGTGCCATGAGCGAGCTGAACGATGGACTACGAGAGGCACTTACGGCTTATATCAGTGAGCATCTGGGTGATCGTCAGGATCTCATGCCCCAGTGTGTGCCGGAATTCCCTGTGTTTGGTAAGCGGCTGATCATAGACAACAACTGGTATGAAACGGTTTCCAGCGACAATGTGGATTTGGTCTCCGAAGAGATTGTTGCGGTCACCCCAACCGGCATAGAGACGGCTGATGGCACTTTGATTGAAGTCGATGTCATCATTTACGCCACTGGGTTTAACACCAACAAATTTCTTTGGCCAATGGAGGTGACCGGTCGCACAGGCACAACATTGAGCGATCGATGGGGTGACTATCCGCGGGCTTATAAAGGCATGCTGGTGCCTGACTATCCGAATCTTTTTTCCTTGTACGGCCCGAACACCAATATCGTGCACGGGGGCAGCATCATCTACAGCATTGAGTGTCAGGTGCATTACATGATGCAGTGTCTGGCGTTGATGATTGGGCGGCAAGCCGGTGTACTGGAGATACCTGAAGCCATTAATGATGAATACAACGATGAAGTTCAGGCAATCAGTCAACAGCTGGCATGGGGGCACTCGGGTGTACAAAGCTGGTATAAAAATTCAGACGGCAAGGTTGTGAATAATTCGCCATTCAGCAATCTTGAATTTTGGCAGCGAACCCACGATGTAGAGCCAAATCGCTATCAGCTAAATTAAAAACAGCTAGCACCAGTAAAGGGTCGGTGAGACAGGTATGTTGCCAGGCTCTATATGGTTTGCCAAAGCGGTTCGCTCCAAGATTTTAAACAGTGTGTTTCAGATAATGTGTTTCAGGCGATCTGTTTCAGGTGATCTGTTTCAGGTGATTTGGAACAGAACAACGAACAAAAAAGCAGGGAGTTTGCGCTCGGGAGAGAAGCGAAGTGACCGAATACGCGACGTGAGTAGATGTCATTCGCATACGGTACTTCGCTCTTCGTGATCTAAATTAGGAACCACCTGCAGCAGAGAAGGCTGCAGTAACACCACCTGTACACTCAACTAACGAGTCATATAGTGCGGCCCGAACTTGCAGCCCTCCGGCTGCGATAAATGAGTCGGCATTTTCTCCTTTCTCGGTTAGCGACCCAGCCCAATTAAGTTGTAAAAAATCCAATCCCTGATTATTGGTACCCTGCATTGGAAACCAGCGGTATGTACCTGATGTGTTGCCAATTTTGTCGAGAAATGCATTCATTTTCTCATCAGCATTGGCCAATTTTTCTGAGTCTGCGCCGGGTTTCATATCACAGCTCGCGAAGTCCACAAAGCCTGCCTGTCGTGGCGATTCAGCATTATCACGGACTCTCATCCAAGCATACTGTCCATGCGCATTACAGGGAGCAACCGCGTCAAATTCTCTTTGTAACGCTTCGCCTTTGGCCAACCATTCGTCTGCCACTATCCCTTGGGCAGCTAAACTTGGTGAAAATCCGACCCAGTAAAAATCATTACGCATTTCATTAAAGAAGTGAGGTACCAGAACATTTCCTGTGTATTCCTTCGAAAAATTTTTCGAAGCCCAAGCATCCCATTTTCGAACAACCTTCATGAAGTCATCCATGTTTTTTCCTTCAGCAAAATTACACGCTAAAGTTTCGACACCACCAATTACCGGCTGATGATTGTCCGAGTAGACTGACGAACTGCTCGAAAAGGCAGCCAGTGCAGCTAATGCTGTCATGAACTTTCTCATTATATTTTCCTTGTAATTATTATGTTGGTGCTCTGTATGAATGGAAACTAGTTAGCTCTTTCGCTGACTCAGTTCTATTCGTCTTCAAAGTCAGAAACTTGTGTCTGGTGAACCCCGCCAAAATTAGCTGGAGAATAATGAGCACTTCTCAAAACCCACTTGCCACGCTCTTTGACCCAGTTCATCGTTACTCTGGTTCTGTAATCACTCATGTTACCCGCGTCGCCAACCATGCCCTCAGAGTAAAACCTTACATGAACCACATCATCTGAAAGGGAAGTTGCTTCGGGATAAAAATACTGCGTTAACGCGCCGCCACTTTTTTCCCAATAAGCGATGGTTTGTTTAGCCTCTGGCTTGTGGAAACTACCATCCGAGTTAGTATCTAAGGTGCCAGATTTACTAGACATAGCAACCACTGTCTTAAAGTCTCGGGTATTACGTGCATCCATGTATGTTGATAACGCTTTCAAGACCTCTGCTTCATTTGAGTCAGCAAAGCTGCTGGTGCCGATGCTCAGCATCGCTAATAGACAGATTAATTGTAATTTACTCATTCCAAGTTCCTCGTGTAGAAAATTGATTTGGCTCGCATAAATTAGGACTGCTGTGTGTTTAGAGTGCCATCATGCATCCGCTAGTCTCTATATACGTCTCACGAAATACATCTATGACCGACTGCTAGTTAGTCGTTGGGTTACAGCGCCTACTTGAAATTGTGCAACCTTCTCTCGTAACTCAAAAAAGTATCTAATCAGGATATTGAATTAGCAACTTTAGTTCGGTTTTGGTTTTATTTAGTGACTGTCATCGGCTGCTGTTTTTAACCAAGGATTGCACAGTGGGGTGGATTGCCACCTGAACGGCGCTCAAACGGGCATGAGCACGGGGTATCTTCATGCCAGCATGTCCATCAAAATCCAGATGGGCGCGACAAAGTAGATTGATAGTGTGGCAAACATGCCCGCCGGCCGGCAGATGGAAGGTGCCAATTCGGTAATGCCGAGATAATGCAGAAAACGACCGCCTACCAGCAGTGCGCAAAGCGCATGCAGCCATGTGTCACCAGCGCCCAGGATCTCCATCAACAGCAGCAGCACTACTGCCAGAGGCACGGTTTCTACGAAGTTGCCTTGACCGCGAATACGTCGAATAAGCTCTTCGTCCTTACCGTCGCCGATGATGATTTCGTTCTTAACACGATACAGTCCGACGCGCATGGTGAAGGGAACAAAAAGTATGCCTAGTAGGGCAATATATATCGGGGTGATGGACAACAGATTGATATTGGGCATTTCCATGGGTCATTCCTCTTTAAGTCATTTATCGATTGCGCGTTAATATACTTAACGAGGCTGCTATTGCAATGCAGGTTCACGGCGCATTAACCAGCAACCTCTGATCAAGCGGCGGAAATCAAAGGACGGCGTTGGTAAAATCCTGCTGACCTAGGCTTATTATTCAGACTGGTTAATTCGCTCTAACTTC
>Ga0315332_10001167_pt1 | contig 13662 bp, 15 predicted proteins | sample M110034915metaG_FD_203455 | JGI IMG/M metagenome (GOLD analysis project Ga0315332, IMG submission 203455) | Ammonia-oxidizing marine archaeal communities from Monterey Bay, California, United States - M1 100m 34915 | ecosystem: Environmental > Aquatic > Marine > Intertidal zone | place: USA...
TGAAAACAATGAGCTTAGAAAAAAACTAGGTGAAAATGGAAGAACATATGTAAACAATCACTTTAATAGGAATCAAATAGCTAAAGAATTAAAATCATGTTTGCAAGATTTATTTTAAATTGAATATCCTAAAGCTAAGAATTGAAAAATACCAACAACAAATCTTTTATTAAGAATGTAATAACTCTTATTACTGGAAGCGTTTTAGCTCAACTAATTTCATTGATTGGGTTAATTCTTCTACAAAGATATTTCTACGGGCCCGAAGATTTTGCACCATTTAGATTGTTTTTTGAATTTACTGCAATATTTGCAGGAATAAGTGCACTGCGCTTAGATTCAGCGATTGTACTTGAAAGTGATAATAAAAATGCTAAAACACTGTTCATTATTTGTCTTAAACTTATTGCAATCACATCAATAGTTAGCCTTATTTCATTCTTTATATTTTCTTTTTTCAACAAAGGCATTAATGATATAGCGAAAGACTATAGAATTATTATTCTAGTGCCATTAACCGTAATTACAATCGGATTAATTCAAGTTTTTAATTCCTGGTTCACAAGGCTAGAGTCTTTTAAACTTATGAGTGTAAATAAAGTAATTCAGAACAGTATAAATGTATGTAGTCAACTAATTTTTGGTTTTTTAAAATTCAATTATTTCGGCCTTATTTTAGGAAGGTTTTTAGGACTCGTTTTTGCTAATATCAACTTTTTATTTAGCTATTTAAAAAAGGTTGGCACACCACCAATTAATACAAACGATCAAAAACAACTAATAAAAAAACACAAAGATTTTATATTTTTTACTACACCTGGTTTCTTCATTGGAAATCTCATTAATTTTATTTTTCTAGCTCTATTCATTGATTATTATGGAAATCATTTTGGAGGACAAATCGCTGCTTCAGTTCAATATTTAGGGATTTCCATAGCGATAATTTCTTCTTCATTCTCTCAAGTATACTTTAAAGAAATAACCAAGATTAAAACTAAAAAAGAGCTTAGAAGTACTTATACCTATTGGTTTATTAGATTGGGTGTTTTAGGTTTAATTGGAAGTATTGGTCTTCAATTTATTCCAGATTCATTGATTGTATTCTTTTTGGGTGAAAAATGGAGCGGCTTAATTGACATTATGCAGATAATGGCTCTTTGGATGGCTGTTATGTTTATTTCATCTTCTTTATCATATATCTACATTAAGCTAGGAAAGCAAAAGCAAACATTAATTTTAGATATTATTCACTTATTAATGGTTCTTATTGGCATGGGTTGGGTACACGAATCATTTAAATCTCCTATGACAACTTTATGGTTTTTTACAATCATTCAACTACTCTTTTATGTGATTGCTATCTTTGCTGCCTATTATTTCATTGCAGGATATAAAGATGAAATTAATATTGACTCTAAAAAAACAACTGAACTATGATTCCATTCTCTCCTCCTCGAATAGATGATAAAACAATAGCTGAAGTTACTGATGCTCTTCAATCAGGTTGGATAACAACAGGTCCTAAAACCAAACTTTTTGAAGAAAAATTAGCAGCATTCATTGGAGTAAAACATGTTGTATGTCTTAATTCAGCAACTGCTGGAATGCAATTAATATTAAATTGGCTTGGAGTAAAAAAAGGTGATGAAGTAATAGTTCCTGCTTACACCTATTGTGCAACTGCAAATGTTGTAATACACGCTGGAGCAAAACCTGTAATGGTAGATGTAAATGAGGATGACTTCAACATATCTATTAATGCGGTAAGAAATGCAATAACTCCGAAAACAAAGGCAATAATTTCAGTTGATATTGCTGGATACCCAGCAGATTATGATGAGCTTCACCAACTTGTTAGAGATAAAGATATTCAATCACTTTTCAATCCCGAAAATGTAGTCCAGGAGAAAATAAATAGAATCGCAATTGTTGCTGATGCTGCGCATTCAATAGGAGCAATCTACAAAGGAAATAGGACAGGAAATCAGGCAGACATGTCTTCATTTAGCTTTCATGCGGTTAAGAACCTTACTACTGCAGAAGGTGGAGCTGTTACTTTTAATTTAAAAGAATTTAGTAGCCAAGAGCTTAAACAAAAGTTTAAAGTAAGCTCATTGCACGGTCAAACCAAAGATGCTTTTAGTAAAAACCAAATAGGTGCTTGGAAATATGATGTTGTTGAAGCAGGTTTTAAATGCAACATGACCGATCTTCAAGCAGCCATCGGACTTGTGGAGCTTAAAAGGTATAAGGAAACTTTAGCAAGAAGAAAAACAATATTTGAAAAATACCAAAATACTTTTAGTAAAAAAGCATGGGCAAAAGTTCCTTTATTTTCAAGTAATAATAAAACTTCTTCCTACCACCTTTACATGCTAAGAATTAAAGATATATCTGAAGACAAAAGAGATACTATTATTGCTAAAATAAGTGAAAAAGAAGTTGCAGTTAACGTACATTACTTGCCCCTTGCTATGCTTACTTATTACAGAAATAAAGGTTATGCTATTAATGATTACCCTCAGACATATGAAAATTACAAGGCTGAAATCACACTTCCAGTTTATTACAATTTAACAGACTCTCAAGTAGAAACTGTAATTAATGCAGTTGTAGAATCTGTAGAAGAAGTCATTTGAAATGAAGCGCTTATTTGACATCATATCTTCTATTGTGGTAGTCCTATTAGGGTTTCCCTTTTTTATTATAATAACAGTGCTTATTCTGATAGATGGAAAAGGTGGAGTTTTTTATAAGCAAGAGAGAATTGGGAGAAATAAGAAGCCTTTTTATGTTTTAAAATTTAGAACCATGAGGCCTGGATCAGAAAATTTAGGTCAGCTCACTATTGGAAGTAAAGACAACAGAATAACTACAATAGGTTACTACTTAAGAAAATACAAGCTAGACGAATTCCCTCAACTAATTAACGTTATTCTTGGAGACATGAGTATTGTTGGTCCAAGACCAGAAGTAGTTAAATATGTTAATCTCTATACGGAAGAGCAATTAAGTGTACTTAAAGTAAGACCCGGTTTAACGGATTATGCTTCCATTATCTATTTCAAAGAAAATGAACTTCTTGGAAATGCTGAAGATCCAGAAAAAGTGTATATACAAGAAATAATGCCCCAAAAACTAGCGTTAAACACTAAATACATTAAAGAAAGAGGAATGCTAAAAGATCTTAAAATCATCTTTAAAACATTTCTTAAAATAGTAAGCTAAAAAAATTTCATAATCTGAACACCTTCTAATTTGTAACCTAAAAGTAAAAATTAGTTATAAAGGTAAATTCAAGATTATTCAAACAAACAACACCATATCAATGCAAGGGAATAAAGGCCTTTATCATCAAACTGAGCAACAATTAAATTCTGAACAAGAAATAATTGAAGCTGCCAAAAAAGACCTTTTGCACTTTAAAAAATTATACAACAAATATTACGAGCAAATATTTAGATATGTTTATCAGAGAATGGACGTTAAAGATACTGCTCACGATGTAACCTCACAGGTGTTTTTAAAGTCAATGAATAATCTTAAAAAATTCAAATACAAAGGCGTACCATTTTCTGCTTGGTTGTTTAGAATTGCCAGCAATGAAGTTGTGCAGTTCTATAAAGATAAAAAGTCTGAAAGAACTGTTCAAATTCAAACCGATTACATTCAAGACATTGTAGCAAACGAATCTGAACTTGAAAGAGAACAATTAAGCCTTGTAATTGAAGAAATAGCTGAATTACCAGCAAAAGAACTGGAACTAATAGAGCTAAGGTATTTTGAAAAAAGACCTTTTAAAGAAATTAGTCAGATTCTAAACATTACTGAAAGCAACGCTAAAGTTAGAATTCACCGAATAGTAGCTAAGCTAAAGCAGTCGCTTAAAAACAACAGATTATGAAAAGAAAAGTAAACATTAACAGACCTTCCATTTCTGCAGAAGAAATTGCTAAAGGAAAGAATTTTTCAGAATTAGCGAAAATGGCTAATCCTGTAGATTTACCATTTTACAAAAGTAGTTGGTTTGCAACTTCTATTGCTGGAGTTTCTCTTGTTGTTGCTCTTGTCGCTTTTCATTACATAAACCAAGAAAAAGAAATCTCTGAATTAAAACCAAAAATAGAAAAGGTTCAAAAGCAAGTAGAAGAGTCAACACTAATTAGCTACAATGAAGACACTCCGTGCATTAAGCCTCCATCTGAAAAGCTTTCTATAAAAGGGACTAGCTATATGGTTAATAACAGCAAAGGAAAAACCATCACACATCCTTCAGGTACAACAATAGAGATTCCTAAAAATGCTTTTATAAAAGATGGTAAATTAGTAGAAGGTGAGGTAGAAATAAGGTATAAAGAATTTAAAGATCAGATAGACATACTTCTTTCTGGAATACCCATGCATTACGATTCTGCAAATACTGACTATGTACTAGAATCTGCTGGAATGGTTCAAATTTATGGCTTTCAAAACAACCTACCTGTAGATATTAAAAATGGGAAATCCATTAAAATTAATTTCCCAACACAAGATCCGTCTTCTAGGTTTAACCTTTATGAGCTAGACACTATAGAAAATAAGTGGGATTTTAAAGGCAAACCTACTGTTAACAGATCTAAAGAAAAAATTAATAAATCTAAACCCACCATAAGTATTGTAGATGCATATAAAATTGATTCAATATTTACAAGCTCTACAAAAGTCATTGAAGAACAAAAGAACCAAATAAGCTCTGCTTTAACTGTTGTTATAGAGGACATAAAAGAATTAAGAGCTAATAAACCCATTATACCAAATGAATCTGTTAATAAAGACAGGCAATTTAATTTAGAGGTGGATAAAAAAGAGTTTCCAGAGCTCAGTGAATTCACTGAAGTGATTTTTGAAGTACTAGAAGAAGATGAAAACTTCAACTCCAGTATTTATGAAATAGAATGGCAAAATGTAATTCTTAAAGAAAAGGTTCCTGGCCAGGTCTATTTACTTAATTTATTTGGGGATAACAGTAAAGAAAGTCTTCTTGTTAAACCAATTTTAAAAGGAGGTGATTTAGCTAAAGCAAAACAATTATTTACAGATTATTCTCAAAGACTCGATACTAAAATTGCAAAAGAAAAAGAGTTAGAACAAAAATTAGCTGATGCTAAAAAAAGGTTTCAAGAAGAACTGAAAAGACAAAAAGAAGCTAGAGTAATAAGAGAAAAAATGGCTAAACAAAAAAAGAAACAAGCCAAGTTTAAAGAAATTATTGTAATGTCTTTTGACGTTGCTCAATTTGGGACATGGAATTGCGACTCTCCGATAAAGCAGCCTAAAGGAAAAACTGTAAATGCAACATTTGCATCTTTAGCAGGCGCTCCTATTGTACTTGGAGCTGTTTATTTAATTGAGAAAAACAGAAACTCAATTTTCACTTATGATGTTGCTCAATTTAACAACTTAAAATTCAACCCTAAGGAAACTAACACCTTAATTGGATTTACTTTAGATGATGAAATTGCCATTTTCAGATCTGTTAAATTCGAAAGTGTTAAAGAAAGAAAACACGAGTTTAAAATGGAAATAAAAAATGCAGTCGACATGTCTGTTGAAAAGCTTAAAAAGATGATACTAAGTAGGTAATGAAACTCTACTCTTCTTTTTTAAGTATTAATATTAAACTTTAAATAAACATCAACTTTGAAACTACCTATTTCAATAATTCTATTGTTATTAACTATTTGTTCAAAATCTTTTCTTTCTCAAAACACCATTACAGTCAAAAAAAACATACAAATTGAGGGCTTATATGTAGGAGAATCATACTTAGAAGATGACAAATCTAACGGATTTAAATATATATGGTTTAGTAAATCAGGAAATGCTTGTTTGGGTTCTTTTAAAAGAAAAAAGAAAATACATGCTTTTAAAGTTCAAGAATGTGCAGAAAATGGTAACTACTGCAATAATTTAAACATGTTTAATTATAAAATAAATGATTCTTTTGGAGACAAGGGACTTTCTCCATACCTACACATCGAATTTTATGAAATAACAGCGAATGATTCTACAAAAATTAATTCAGAGCAAATAATTTTCAGTAGGTGTTCTGCAGAGTTAGAGGGCAAAACTCTTCACTTTAAGTGTAATGAAAGTTTTATGAATAGTGGCGTATACCAACTTTACTTTGAAGAAGATTAATTTTTTTTTACCCCCTTATTTATTTTAAATTTGATTAATGTTCAATGAAGCAATAGATCAAGATCCAACGGTATTCGCAATTCCCGTTTTTATTGCCTGTATTCTTATAGAAGCTTATTTTGATTTCCGAAAAAAATTAAATCTTTACAATAAGAAAGATACAATAGCTTGTATTTCAATGGGATTAGGAGTTGTTTTCATTGGTTTAATTACAAAAACCTTTTACTTCTTTGTTTTTCATCTAATATATCAGTTTAAAATTATTGAATTAGAAAATACTTGGTGGATGTGGATACTATTACTTTTCGCAGATGACTTTAGCTTTTATTGGCACCACAGAATGAGCCATCAAGTACGATTTTTATGGGCTGCTCATATTCAGCACCACTCCTCTACTCGAATGAATTTTTCTGTCGCTTTAAGGCAAAGTTGGATGGAACCTTTCTACAAATACATTTTTTACTTATGGATTCCCCTTTTAGGATTTAACCCTTTATATATTTTTATAATGCAAGCTTTTAGCTTAATCTATCAGTTTTTTCAACACACAGAATTAGTACGAAATTTAGGTCCTATTGGTTGGGTCTTCAACACTCCATCTCATCATAGGGTTCACCATGCTGTACAATATAAATATTTGGATAGAAATCATGCTGGCATACTAATTATTTGGGACCGACTATTTGGCACTTTTGTAAAAGAAGACCTTAAAGATCTACCAGTATATGGAATAACTGAAAATATTAAATCTTATAATCCCGCAATAATAGCAACTCATGAATATGTCAATTTATGGAGAGATATTAAAAGAGCTAATAGAATAGCAGATAAACTAAAATATTTATTTTACCCACCTGGATGGTCACATGATGGTGAAAACAGAACTTCTAATTACTTAAGAAAACAACAATAGCTAATTTCTAGACCTTTCTGGAAAATAAGTTTTAAATGAAAAACCAGCACAGAAAGTTTGATAAATCCCAACACTTTCTGAGGGATTCATACCTGAAATACTAGTCATACAAAAGTGCTCAGGAGAAAACTCAGCAAACCATAGATTATAAGAAATCACCAACCCAAAAGATAATAAATCTGTACTCAGCATAGAAACACCTATTTCAGGCTCAATTCTTAGTGCATTTTGCTTGTAAACAGTTGAGCAATTAGTTGTTTTAGTTGTACTAAAATTATAACCAGATCTAACACCAAAATCTATAAAAACTTTATCATTAATGTCATTAACCCAAGAAAGTTTTATAAATGGAAGGTGAGCTTCAAACTGGCCATCAATATTGGACTGAAAAGCAACACTATTGACATCATAATACCCATATTTATATCCTAAAGAGATTTCTAAATTGGGTATGAATTTATAATTAAACTGTGCATCTAGGTCACCTACTCCATATATTGTTTTCTTAAAAGTTGTGTTTTGGATAGTTTTAGGAAGCTTAAAGCTCATGCCAAAAGAAAATTTATCTAAGAACTTATTTTCCTGAGAATACGACACACTCATTATTAATAAAACAAAAATATGTAATAAGAACTTTTTCAATTTCTAATAGTAATTTTTCTGTTGATATTTTGAATTTCACTTTTAAATTGTAGAAAATAATTTCCGTTATCAAGCTTTTTAGAATCAAATTTAAAGACATGAACTCCTTTTTCAAGCTCTCCATTATACAATTCTACTAAAACTTTATCTTCATCATCATTAACAGAGAATGTAAGATGAGTTTTTATTGCCAATTCAAAACCAAATTGCACTTGATTACTTAAAACACTTGAAGGTAACTCATATACTTTTGCATATATATCTTTAAGAACCCTAACATTATTAGAGGATATAAAGTGAATCACTTTTTTTATTCCAATGAAAATTAAGAAAACAGCAACAAGTATTGATATTCCACCAATAACATTAATTAGTATTCTCCAAAAATTACTATCGTTCCATAAATCACTCACAAGCTTTTTTTAGTAAAATTAGAAAGATTAATGACGAAACAATAAGTAATCTAACAACATAGTTTTATATTATTGTAAATAAACATTAAATAATGAAAATTTTCATATCTGCTATAATTCTTACCATACTTATTTCTTGCGTCAATTATGCTGAAGGAAACAATATATCATCAGTTAATTTAGGAGAAGTTAACACTCATGACACTACCAAAATTAAGAAGTCTAAAAAACAATGGAAAGAAATCCTAAATGACAAAGCATATTATGTACTCATTGAAAAGGGAACAGAAAGAGCTTTTACTGGAGAGTATTGGAACAATGTTAACAAAGGAACATATTATTGCAAAGGATGTCAATTGGCATTATTTACAAGTGAAACAAAATTTAAATCTGGCACAGGTTGGCCAAGCTTTTACGATAGGGTTAAAACCAATGTAAAACTAGTGAGTGACAATTCTTTTGGAATGATAAGATCAGAAGTAATATGTAAAAGATGCGATGGGCATTTGGGTCATGTCTTTGATGATGGGCCTAAACCAACTGGGTTAAGGTATTGTATTAATTCTGCTGCTTTAGAATTTATAGACGAATGATTTTCAAAGAATTAATAACTTTAATATATTCTAAAGTTCGAGAGCCATTACCTGGAAAAAGTGCCCATTTAAAACTAGCACCTTACAGAAAATCTACTTTTGATTTAGATTTAGAAAAATTTAGCCCCAAATTAGCCAGCACTCTTTTATTGCTGTATGTAGACAATGAAAGAGTGAAATTTGTATTAATTCAACGTCCAGACTATAGCGGCACTCACGGAGGACAAATTTCTTTTCCTGGAGGAAAAAACGAAGAAGGTGAAACACTAAAGGAGACTGCAGTTAGAGAAACTTTTGAAGAAATTGGAATACCCAAAGAAAAAATACAAGTGATTGGAGAGCTCAGTCAAGTTTACATTCCACCAAGTAATTTCCTTATATCTCCCTTTATAGCTTTTATGGATGAAAACCCAAGGTTTATTCCAGAAATAAAGGAGGTGAAGCAAATCTTAGAAATTGATCTTGATGAATTATTAAGAAAAGATGTAATTCAGGAAAAAGAGATGGTTGTTGGTAAAAATACTGGTAATGCAATGAAAATAAAGGTTCCCTATATGGATCTACACCACCACACCGTTTGGGGAGCAACGGGTGTAATACTTTCCGAATTTAGAGATTTAATTATTTAGTTTATAACCAACGCCTTTAATGGTTTTAATATAATGATCACCAATTTTTTCTCTAAGTTTTCTTATGTGAACATCTATAGTACGATCTCCAACTACAATATCATCACCCCAAACTTTTGCAAGTATTGTTTCTCTAGTAAAAACATTTCCGGGTTTAGAAAATAGCAAAGCTAAAAGCTCAAATTCTTTTTTTGGAAGAGTCATCTCTTTACCACTACAAATAGCAATGTATTTTTCTCTATTAATCTCTAGAGACATTTTGTCGCTTTTAACAACTTGATTTAAACTAGATCGTCTTAACAAGGCTTTTACTCTACTAACTAAAACACGTGGCTTAATAGGTTTAGTAATGTAATCATCTGCTCCGGAATCTAACCCAGCAACTTGAGAATAGTCTTCTCCTCTTGCAGACAAAAAAGCAATAATAGAACTCTTCAGCACCTTATCTTTTCTTAGTTCGATACATGTTTCAATACCATCCATTTCGGGCATCATAACATCTAATAAAATTAAATCTGGAATAAAAGACTTTGCTACTGAAAGACATTCTAACCCATTGCTTGCTGTTTTAACTAAATAACCTTCTTTTTCTAAATGGTATTTAATTATTTCAATAATATCAGATTCATCATCTACCAATAGAATTTTAGGAATATATATTTCTTGTTGTTGTTTACTCATCTAATTAACTAATACTAGAATTTGAAATAGTTTTACAACAGCCATCACATACTCCCTCAATGTTAATAGAAACTTTATGAATTTCGTGGTAAGGCAATGAAATTTGAGATGAATTGTTTACTTCTTTACAAGAAATAATATTGCAATTGATACATTTAAAATGGATGTGTTCATGATGATGCTGATGTTCTTCACATGTTACCCCACAAATAGCGTAATATATTTCGTTGTTTTCTTGAAAAGCCTTATGAATAATCCCTTTTTCTTTTAATATTTCTAAAGTTCTATATAAGGTAACCCTATCAATTGGATTCAATTGATTTTGAATTGTAGAATGACTCATAGCAGAGCCATATTTATCCATTTCACTTAATAAATTAAGTCTAGTAGGTGTAACTTTTAGCTTTCTTTTTTGAAGTAATTCTCTAATTTGAGTAGTATTCATATAAACAAAGAAATTAAAATTTGAGAAAAAGTCAAGCTAAATTTTAAAGTAAAAAAAAGTCACCTCAACAATTAAAGCTAAGGTGACTTTATTAATCATTGAAATATTTAATGATCTTCACCACAATGCGCCTCTGCATTTCCAGGGTAAACAGGGCTTGGAAGACTGTCTCCATCTGCTGTAACATACAGTGTATCTGTGATGGCGTAACCATTTGCTTCAACTGACTTTAATTCATCACCACAATACTCACCTAATTCCATTAGTTCATATTCTGTGCCATTAATTTCAGCCGCAGCATGACATTCTGCACACTTATTACATGAGCTTAAACTAATTACAGCTGCAAATAAAATTCCTAATTTTTTCATTGTTTTTATTTTTTTATTTGGGTTCATATTAATTAAGGTTTAGTTTAAAGAGAATCATTGAACCCTTTAGAGATTCTTTTCAAACAATATTTTTTTATAGAATAAGATTAACTTTTTGAAATCATAAAGTTTAATTTTATGTAAAAGTTTCTACCAGGATTAGCTATTTCATAGGGCTTAAGTCTAGATAGATGGTCAATGTATTTTACATTTAGTAAATTATTAACGCCAAATGAAAAGTCAATTTTATGTTTAGTTAATAAAGAACCGTTGCAACCTAAATTTATCAATTGATATGCATCACTTGTTTGTTCGTAAATAGCAACTTTATTTTGCTCAAAGAAGTATACATACTGAGCAGATAAGCTGTTGATCTTTAGGTTTTTATCACTATTAAAGTCCACTTTCACAATGTTGTTTATCCTGTTTTGAGGAGTAAACGGAAGAGAATTATTAGAAATATCTTGTGCAGATAATAAAGAAAAATTACTTTCTAGATGTAGCCAATGTGCTATGTGTGGATGATAATGTATGGCAATGTCACCTCCAGAGAGAAGGGCATCAGTTTGTTTAATATTAAATAATGGCAGTCCTGATGTTGAATCTGTATTCCCTGTTGGATCTTTAAATACGAAATTATTTATTTGGTTAATGAAAGGATTAATGACAATTTCTATGTGGTCAAAGTGACTACCAAAATAAAAATCAATTTGGTTGGCTCTTTCAGAATCTAAATTAACATCTCCAATTAAATACTGCATTGTTCCATGGTGAACACCATTTGCAAGTAATTCAGAAACATGAGGGGGTCTAAAGCCAGAAGAAGCATTTAACCTGGTTGTAAAATTTTTGGATGACCTAGATATACCAGCAGAATAGTTAACCCCACTAAAAGTTTTTGCAAATGGATCAACTGATTCTAGCGTAGTAATACTTCGCTGGTCGTATCGAGCTCCTGCCTGAATGTTCCAAATATTAAAAGTTCCTTTAATTAAAGAAAATGCTCCTAAATCAACAAAGTCTGCATTGGGAACTAAAACTTCTTCAGCATAACGCCCATTGGTGTTGCTTTGAAACATACCTTGAGATCCTGAAACAAGCTCAAAATGTTTGTTGAATTGATGTTTCCATCGAAGATTGTACGAATAGTTTTGTAGGGTCATATCAACACCTGGGACAGTTACCTTTTCTCCATATTCTTTCAACTCATTGGAAGTGAAACCAAGCTGAGCAACCAACTCATCATTTTTAAAGTAAATTTTATTTTCCCACTGAGCTAAATGGTTGGTAATGTGCTGAGCAGGAATATTGTAAGATCTAGATTGATTGTCGCTAAGAAAGCTTGAAACATCCGGATTCACATCGTGAGTATGTCCAGGAAGTCCAATACGAAAACTCAGTAGTTGATACCTAAAATTGGTTATCCAGTTTTTTTTATTGTAACCAATTGCTGTTTTTACAGAGCCACCACTATTTTTTGAATTGGAAACAAATTGATTGCCTGGAATACCGTAGTCAGCTCTATTAAAACAGCCTCCGTAAACAGTAAATCGCAGTTTGTTTTTTGAAGATTTATAGGAAATATTATTTACAGTAGCCAAGGAATTAGTTTCAAACTTCGAACTCATTTTAAGCTCTGATTCGTTGGCGTTAGCATAGGGTTCGTCTGCAACATAAATCACACCCCCAAGAGCATCAGCACCATATATTAAGGAGCTAGGGCCTTTAATCACTTCTACCCTATCAATACCTAAGTTAAATAACGCAAAGCCATGATCTGCACCCCATTGTTGATTTTCTATACGTAATCCGTTTAATGAAGTAAGTACACGCATTCCTGAAAGTCCTCTAATAACAGGTTTTGCTATTCCATTTCCGGTAGACTGATTGTAAATTCCAGGCATGTTGGATAACGCATCAACTAGGTTAGTATTTTCAATCTTGTTCAAATCAGCAATCTTTCTAGAGTCTATTGGAAAAGTACTGTAACGTTGCAGTTTGGAATCTGAAGTAGATATTATAACTTCATCTAAATGAATGTGCGCAAGCTCTAATTCAACAATGATATCAGTGTTAGGGTTATCTACTTCTATCATTTTACTTTCGTATTCAGAAGCAGATATTTGCAATGTCATTTGATTATTTATAACATTCTCCAGCACCCAGTTACCGTTACTATCAGCAATTGCTCCGTTTTGTGTTTCTATACAATATATTTTAGCAAAGGGTAGTCCTTCACCAGAATTTAAATCTAGAATAGAACCTTTAATATTTTGGGCATTTCCACAATGAAAAACAAATAAAGTAAAAAAGATAAATAATAAATTTTTGGTCATTATAATTGCTTTTTATTCAATAACGCTGCAAATATATAATTTAAATGCAACAATGATGCATTTAAATTATATAACAAAAAAAAGAATCTTAAACAAAGACCCTTTTTAATTTGAAATATTTTTTGTAATTAAAAATTAAACTCTGTTTGTAATCTAAATAAAACAACATTATCCTTAGTTGCTTCTTGAGATAAACTAACGTCTCCTTGGACCTTTAGGTTATGACCAACTACGTATCTAGAAAAACCTAGAGTATACTGGTTTATATTGTTATTTAGGGTGATTGCTTCTGGCGTTACTTGTGTGAATCTTCCAGCTACCTCCCAGTTATTCTTCATTAAATAACCCATTTGAAGGTTAAAAGCAGATCCAGTATAATAATATTGATTTACAACAGTACCATCCTCTTCAGTAATACTAACTAAAGGAGATCCATCTGCAGTTCTTTTATTGACATAT
>Ga0315332_10001175_pt1 | contig 13607 bp, 12 predicted proteins | sample M110034915metaG_FD_203455 | JGI IMG/M metagenome (GOLD analysis project Ga0315332, IMG submission 203455) | Ammonia-oxidizing marine archaeal communities from Monterey Bay, California, United States - M1 100m 34915 | ecosystem: Environmental > Aquatic > Marine > Intertidal zone | place: USA...
ATTTCAAAACCAGTTCATTGTATAAAATAATGTCGATATCAATGGGACGATCTTCATAACGTTTGCTCGTTTTGGTTCTACCCATAGATTTTTCAATTGACTTTATTTCTTTTAAAATTTCTGTTGGATTTTTTTTCGAAACAACCTTTACACACATATTTATGAATTGATTTTTGGAATCAAAATCTACTGGTTCATTTTCGAAATATTGAGAAATAATTGTGACTTCGCCAATGTGTTCATTAATTAATGAGATACTTTTTGTTAAGTTTTCTTTTCGATTCCCAAGATTGCTACCAAGGGCTAAAATCAATTCGCCATTTAGTCTTTGAGCCATTCAAAAGAGTTTAGCATTTCTGTAAGGTCTACTTTTACATAGCCAAGAACATGTCGCAAGGAATCATAATTAGGTACACAATTCAAAACAACTTCACCACGAACAAAATTTTGTATCGAATCTGTGAGATAAAATTGGAAATTGGTTGCTACATCGCCTTTTAATTCAAATAAAGTTCCAAAAACCTTGCTTTCGGCATCAATGATTTGATCATATTCAATTTTAGAGGCTTTCATTTTGTGAAAATCTACTTCTTGATTTGAAAAGTTAATGAGTCGAGCAAGAGAGTCTGGATGATCCACTTTTTTGTAAAATAGATTAATATTGCCATCAATTTCTCTACCTAAATAGATTTCCTGCTCACAATAGTAATCGTTACAGTTTACAGGAGCTTTTAATGTGCTGTTATCTGAAAGCTTAAATTGAAATGGAGCGCTCCCCTTTTCCGTATGGTAGGTATGTTCAGGAAATTCAATTTTTAAAAACGTAGTGTTTTGCCCTCTTAACGTTTTCGCTCCATCATTCTCTTCACCCTGATAAAGATTTAAGAAATTCTCATCTTCTTGATTATTGCATGAGGCAAAAAGGCAAGTTAAAAAAAGGGAAAGCCCCCAGATGTAAATACTCTTATTCATAATTTGAAATCACTTTAAGTGTCTTAATTCTTCTTTTGTCTGATGATTCAACAATAATTTTGTTTTTATCAATAATGATAAATTCATTGTTTTTAAGAATTCTTCCGGCTTGCTCAATTACAAATCCACCCAGCGTTTCTGCTTCACCTTTTAATTCTTCGAACTTTTCACTATCTATTTTAGAGGCTTTGTAAAAATCCATTAAGGAGGTTCGTCCTTCAAATATATAGGTGTGTTCATCTATTTTTGAATAAACCAGATCTTCTTCATCAAATTCATCAGTAATGTCTCCAACAATTTCTTCTAAAATATCTTCCAAAGTAACAATACCTGATGCACCACCGTACTCATCAACTACAATTGATAGATGCATTTTTAGATTTTTAAAATCTTGCAGGAGGTCATTTATTTTCTTGTTTTCTGGAATAAAAAAAGGTTTTCTAAGCGTGCTTTTCCAATTGAATTTATCATCTTGGTTCAAATAGGGTAGGAGGTCCTTAATATAAAGTATACCAACCACCTGATCTGCAGTTTCTTTATAAACAGGTATTCGAGAAAAACCTGAATCCAGAACAAATTGTTTAATCTCGCTGAATTTCATTTCTAAATCAACCGCAGCCACTTCAACTCTGGGCTTCATAATTTGCGAAGCTTCCGTTTTTCCGAATTTTACAATGCCTTCCAATATCTTATGGTCCTCTTCTGCCGATTCCTCTTTAGTTATGGCAACAGCCTGTTCCAAATCAGAAGATGACAAGTTCACAGTAGCTTTCTTATTGCTACTTAATATTTTTGAGCTTTTAACTAAAGCGTTTACAATCCAATAAATGGGAGGAGATTTGAATAAATAATAAAGAGGTTTTGCCATTATTCGAGAAACCTTAGCAGGGTTTTTTACCGCAAATATCTTAGGAATAACCTCTCCCCAAAGCAGAATGAGTAATGTAATACCAATTACTTCAAGGAAAAACCTGAAATAGTTATCTGCAAAAGGAAAGAAATAATTGATTATAAAGCTGCACAAAATAACAATTCCAACATTTAAAAAGTTATTGGTAATCAGAATTGTAGCAAGTAGCTCTTTCGGCTGATTTAATAAATCTAAAATTAAATTAGAATTTGATGAGTTTTCCTGTTTTAGTTTGTCCGTTTCTTGTGGTGATAATGAAAAAAAAGCGGATTCCGCACTAGAAATAAGGGCTGAAAGCAATAATAAAATCAAAACAATAAACATAAAAAGGATTACATTTCCGTCTGGTCTCACTATGAGTAAATTTATAAAATAGGATGGGGGTTCAGTGATTTCCATTTAAAAAGGTAAAATATCACCAGAATCACTTTCTAAATTTTCCATTTTGGAATTTTCAATTTTACTTTCTACGGTATATGGTTCTTTCTGTTTTGTTTGTGATTCTGGTTTGGATAGGATGGTCATTTCATCACCAATAATTTCAACATTATATCTTGTATTGCCCTCTTTGTCTTGCCATGACCTTTTTTTTAGTCGTCCTTCGACATATATTTTCATTCCCTTTTTTAGAAATTTTTCAGCAACCTCTGCTAAACCTCTCCAAAGAACGATGTCATGCCAATCTGTATTTTCAATTTTTCTTCCAGATTGTTTGTCTACATAGGATTCTGAGGTGGCTAATGAAAATGAGGCTAGAGTTGCACCGTTTTCAAGCTTTCTAATTTCAGGAGATCTACCGAGATTCCCAATTAGAATTACTTTATTAACACTACCGTTCATATAGTAAAGTTAAAAATTTCTAATGGTTAAAATAAAATTACTTTGACGCTTTTCTTTTACCCCTGGTTTTTTTGGGTTGATTCTCAATGATTTCGAGACATTCTTTTAGGTCAAGATCTTCAGCGACTTTACCTTTGGGGATTTTGTAATTCTTCTTGCCTAATTTAATGTAAGGTCCGTACTTTCCGTTTAAAACAAATAAATCTGGATTCTCAGGGAAGGTTTTAATTTTATTGGCTTCACTTTGTTTCACCTTTTCCACATGCAAGATAATGGCCTCTTCCAAGGTGATTTCCATGGGGTCCATTTCCTTTGGAATAGAAGCAAAAGTTCTTTCAACCTGAACATATGGTCCAAATCTTCCGATATTTACTTTAACCTCTTTTCCCTCATGTTCTCCTAATATTCTTGGAAGTTTAAAGAGCTCTAAGGCATCATCTAACGAGATTGAGTTTATCGATTGAGAATCTAACAATGAGGCGAATTTAGGCTTTTCCCCATCTTCTTTTTCGTCTCCTATCTGAACCATTGGTCCAAATTTTCCAATTCTTACAATTACTTTTCTTCCATTTTCAGGGTGTTCTCCCAAATGTCTTTCACCTGTAGCTCTTTCCGCATTTTCAGTTGTGTCTTCAACTCCTGTATGAAATGGGGTGTAAAACTCTGAGAGCATTTTTTTCCATTCTAAATTACCCTTGGCAATATTGTCGAATTGATTTTCAATAGTCGCAGTAAATTGATAATCCATTATTTGCTCAAAATTATCTTGCAGAAAATGAGTTACTACAATACCGATATCTGTGGGGGATAACTTATTCTTTTCCCTACCTGTAATTTCAGTTTTGTCCTCAATCTCAATATGGTCATTAATTAGGCTTAAATACTTATACGACCTTTCATTTCCATCTTTAATCTTCTTTTCAACATAACCTCTTTTTTGAATAGTAGAAATTGTTGGGGCGTAGGTTGAAGGTCTTCCAATACCAAGTTCTTCTAGTTTTTTAACTAGAGAGGCTTCTACAAATCTTGCAGGTGGTCTAGAGAACCGTTGCGTTGCCATTATTTTATTTGATGAAACATTTTCACCCTCTGTAACTTGTGGTAACAAGCCCTGTGTTTCTTCATCATCTGATTCTTGCAAATTACTTGCTATATAAACTGACAAAAACCCATCAAATACGATAACTTCACCTTTACAATTAAAATGTTCTTTAAGTCCATCGGCGCTAATTTTTATTGTAGTTCTTTCAAGCTTTGCATCACTCATCTGACTAGAAATGGCACGCTTCCAAATCAATTCGTATAGCCTCGATTCATCATGCTCCATTTGTACTTCGCGAACATTAAAATCAGTTGGTCTTATGGCCTCGTGAGCCTCTTGAGCAGCATTAGATTTTGTTGTAAATTGTTTTGGATTTGAATAGGTTTCTCCAAAGTTAGCTATGATGCTTTTTTGAGCGCTGTCTCTTGCTGTTTGAGAAAGATTTACGGAGTCCGTTCTCATGTATGTAATGTGCCCTGATTCATACAATCTCTGAGCTACAGACATTGTTCTAGAAACAGAAAACCCCAATTTCAAACTCGCTTCTTGTTGAAGTGTTGAGGTTGTAAAGGGAGCTGAAGGCTTTTTGGTTGCAGGCTTTTTTTCTACTGATTGAATATTAAAATCTTTCCCTATTGAATTATTTAAAAATGATTCTGTTTCTTCTATAGAATCAAACTGTGTAGATAAATCACCAGAAATATTTCCTTTTGATGATTTAAATTCACCATTGACTTTAAAGTAAGATTTTGAATCATACTTTTGAATTTCTTCCTCTCTTTCTACGATTAATTTTACTGCGACTGACTGAACTCTTCCGGCGGAAAGACTGGGTCTTACTTTTTTCCACAATACAGGAGACAATTCAAACCCAACGATTCGGTCTAATATCCTTCTTGCTTGTTGCGCATCTACGAGTTTCTGATTTACAGTTCGATAATTATTAATCGCTTTTAGTATTGCTGTTTTTGTAATCTCATTAAAGGTAATTCTTCTGGTATCCTTTTTATCCAGGTTAAGTGCTTCAGTAAGATGCCAGGAAATAGCTTCTCCTTCCCGGTCCTCATCCGTTGCTAGCCATACTGTTTCAGCTGCCTTTGCTAGCTTCTTAAGCTCCGAAACCACTTGTTTTTTGTCAGTTGAAACCTCGTAAACCGGATCGAAACCATTTTCTATATCTACAGATAATCCTTTTTTAGCTAAGTCTCTAACATGACCAAAGCTCGATTTCACGATGTAGTCCTTACCCAAATAATTCTCGATGGTTTTGGCTTTTGCAGGGGACTCAACAATCACTAAGTTTTTTGACATAAACGGTATTTGATATTTTGCAAATGTATGTTTTCTTAACGTCAACTTTCAAATGTTTGTTTGAAATAATTTCTTTTTACCGTAATTAACCATAGGTTAAAAAGAAAATAAAGAATTAAAAAAACACTATGACATTTTGTCAGACCTGATGTTTTTAGTAAATTTGTTGCCTAAAATATTTCGGTATATGTCAGACGAAAATAAAGTCATAATAGAAAATAGGCAGGGAGATGTTCTTGATGTACATCCGTCAGGAGATTCAAGCAACAAAAAGAAACTATATATTGAAAGTTATGGTTGTCAAATGAATTTTTCTGATAGTGAAGTAGTTGCTTCAATAATGAATAAGAATGGTTATGACACGACAAGAGATATAGATGAAGCGAGTGTTGTTTTAATAAATACCTGCTCTATTCGTGATAACGCTGAAAAAAGAGTTCGAAATAGACTAACTGAGTTTAAAAAGAAAAAAAGTGACAATCCTGATATGGTTGTTGGGATTTTAGGGTGCATGGCTGAAAGATTAAAAAAATCCCTTTTGGAGCAGGAAAAGCTTGTTGATTTGGTCGCTGGACCAGATGCGTATCGTGATTTGCCTAATCTAATTGATGAGGTAGGCACAGGTCAGCGGGCGGTTAATGTATTGTTGTCTCGTGACGAAACCTATGCTGATATATCTCCAGTGCGTTTGGATAAAGGTGGAGTTTCGGCCTTTGTAACCATCATGAGAGGTTGTGATAATATGTGTTCATTTTGTGTAGTTCCTTTCACTCGAGGTAGGGAACGCTCGAGAGATCCTCAAACGATTGTTCAGGAGTGTACCGAGCTTTTTCAAAATGGATATAGAGAGGTAACCCTACTGGGTCAAAATGTGGATAGCTATCGATGGAATATTACAAATAAGGGCGAAATAATAAACAACGATCTTCCAACTGTAAATTTTGCTGAGTTAATGGAAATGGTGGCAACGGTATCTCCTGATTTAAGAGTCAGATTTTCTACTTCTCACCCAAAAGACATGACTGATGACGTATTACACGCCATGGCAAAATACGAGAATTTGTGTAATTATATTCATTTGCCAGTTCAATCTGGGAATTCGGATGTATTGAAACGTATGAATAGAGGTTACACGCGTGAATGGTATTTACAGCGAATTGAGGCAATTCACCGGATAATACCTGATTGTGCTATTTCAACCGATGTTATTTCTGGGTTTTGTGGTGAAACGGAAATGGAGCACGATGAAACGCTCTCTCTAATGGATCTCGTTAAATATGATTTTGCATACATGTTCAAATACTCTGAAAGGCCAAAAACACTTGCAGAGAGGAAATTCGAGGATGATGTTCCTGATGAAGTTAAATCCAAAAGGTTATCTGAGATTATTGAAAAGCAGCTTAAATTCTCATTGGAGTCCAATAAAAAAAGAATTGGTTTGGTGGAAAAAGTGCTCATTGAAGGAGAGTCAAAAAGGTCAAGTGAACATATGTGCGGAAGAACAAGTAGAAATTCAATGGTTGTTTTTCCAAAAAACAAAGGAATTAAGGGCGATTATGTGCAAGTCAAAATTAACGATTGCACCTCTGCAACTTTAATGGGAGAAGAAATAAATTAATATTCATTTAGAATGACTGTTCAGCAAATAAAACAGAGATTTGGAATTATCGGAAATACTCCGGCATTAAATAGAGCACTTGAAGTTTCAGCTCAGGTCGCTCCTACAGACATTTCTGTTCTTGTTACTGGAGAAAGTGGAACAGGGAAAGAAATTATACCTCAAGTTATACATCAGCTAAGTTCGCGAAAGCATGGTCAGTATATAGCCGTCAACTGCGGAGCAATACCAGAAGGCACTATTGATTCTGAACTTTTTGGCCATGAAAAAGGATCATTTACGGGTGCTTCAGGGAGCAGACTTGGCTATTTTGAGGTAGCCGATGGCGGTACAATATTTTTGGATGAGGTAGCTGAATTACCTATGCAGACTCAGGTAAGATTACTTCGAGTATTGGAGACAGGTGAGTTTATGAGGGTTGGAGCATCTAAGGTGATTAAAACAAACGTAAGAGTTGTTGCTGCAACAAATGAAAATATGATATCAGCTATTTCTTCTGGGAAATTTAGAGAGGATCTTTATTATCGTTTAAATACAGTACCCATTCAGCTTCCTGCTTTAAAAAACAGAAAAGAGGATATCCATTTGTTATTTAGAAAATTTGCTCATGATTTTGCTGAAAAATATAGAATGCCGGCTATAAAGTTAAGCGAAGATGCTGTCCAACTATTGGAATCATATCAGTGGCCTGGTAATATTAGACAGCTCAAGAATTTGGTTGAACAGCTTTCAGTAATAGAAACAATTAGAGATATTGATGCCATAACATTGTCAAATTATATTCAGGCCAAGAGTGAAAGCACAGATCTCGTGATTAGGAAAAATAAATCTGAACAAGATTTTAGTGAAAGAGAACTTATGTACAAGTTCTTGTTTGATATGAAAAAGGACTTAACAGAGCTTAAAAAACTCGTTGTAGACATCATTTCAAAAGGAGGAAATGTAGCTTTAACAGATGGTCAAACGGCTATCGTAAATAAAATTTATAGTGATGTGGAAAGTGACATAGTACCTCCTGGAAGATCGTTGCCTGAGCCAATTCGTAATGTTGATATGAATCAGCCGGAAAGCTTTGAGGTCCATCAAGAGGTAGAGGAGTCTCTTTCTCTTGAGGATCGTGAAAAAGAGCTCATAAAAAAAGCATTAGAAAAGCATAGAGGTAAAAGGAAATATGCAGCAAGTGAATTGGGTATTTCTGAGCGCACCTTATATCGAAAAATTAAAGAATATAACCTCACCGACAAATGAGATTATATAAAATCACATTATTTTTTATCGTCGCTATATTCTTGAGCTCATGTTGGCCTTCAAGTATTGGTTTTAGAGACTCAGGATCTATGCCGGAAGAATGGAAGAGCTTTACAGTTGAAATGATAGAGAACAGCGCGCCAAACTGTCCACTTAGCTATGGACCTATTTTGACTGAAATTCTTAAAGACGGTATTCAAAACAACACAAGGTTGATTCTCAATACTGAGGGAGAAGGAGAACTTGTTTTAACGGGAAGAATCGCAGATTATAATGTAGCGCCTATTGCCATTCAGGCGAATGATAACGCGACTCAGAACCGCCTTACCATTAGGGTTCAATTTGAATTAATCATTAACAGCCCTGAAAATCAAAATGTCAAGTTTTCATCGACAAGATTTGCGGATTTTGATTCAAATGTTAATTTAGCATCAGTAGAGAGTCAATTAATAGACGACATCAATGCTCAAATATCTCAAGATGTCATCAATAAACTTTTATCAAATTGGTAGAGTTAGATAAAAAAAACATAGAACAAAAGTTATTTTCTTCAGATTATAAATTTGAGGATTCATCTGTGTTTAAAGAATTGATGAATTTATATCCCTGGTGCTCTAGCTTTACTGTTGTTTATTTAAAGTCTCTTTCGCTTACCAATGATATGAGGTTTCAAAAGGAACTAGAAAATTACGCCGTTCAGCTTAACTCTAGAGAAGTGATATATGATCTATTGCATACACTTGATCCAATTGATATTGAAGATCAACCTATAGTAGAAGAGTCTTTAAATGTGGTTGTTGAGGATAAAGTTGAAGAGCAAGAGGTAAACGGCACAATTGATTCTGAAGAAACGAAGCAAAATGATAACGACGATGAACTTGAAAAGCTTATTGTTTCAAATGTTATTTCTGAGAATTTAATTAAGGAGATTGAAGAAGAGACAGAACAAAAGGAAACCTCAGAAGAAATTGCGAAGAAAAATGATTCTCAATCTAAAGGTACTGGAGATGTTATTGAAACTCAATTTAATGACTCCCCGAAGAGCTTTAATGATTGGCTTAGGCAGGGTACAAAAAATACGGGAGAGACTTCGGACAAAGAGTATCTGACATTTGAAAAACCCAAGGCGAATTTCTTTAATCCTCAGGAATCGGCGAAAAAAAGTATTACAAAAAAGGACCTTCCTGTAAGTGAAACATTGGCCAAAGTTTTTGAAAGTCAAGGCAATTTTCCATTAGCAATATCAACTTATGAGCAATTAATTTTGATTTTTCCCGAAAAAAAGATTTTCTTTGCAGACCAAATTGAAAAAATTAAATCTAAAATTATATAAATGGACGCAATATTATCTATTCTAGTTCTTTTGGCAAGTGTACTGCTTATTTTCGTTGTATACATTCAAAATCCAAAGGGAGGTGGTTTGAGCTCTGATTTTGGTTCTCCAGGACAATTAGGAGGAGTAAAAAAGACCAATGAGTTTATTGATAAGCTAACGTGGTCATTGGCTGGTATTATTGTAGTTGCAAGTATTATCATTACGATGAGACAACCTAAGGCTAAAAAGGTAAGTGAAGCTGATAAAGCGAAAACAGAACAAGGTCAACCTCAGCAAGAGTCACAACAATAGCATAATTTTAGTGTCAGTATGTCACTTTCTATGACATAAATATATTCATGAATCATTTTTTAGGTTAAAATGTCTTGTTTTGATACTTGGCACAGATTTCGATGGAATCATCAAAAATAAATTTTAGATATTATGGCAGTAAAATTTAAACCATTAGCAGATAGAGTTCTTATTGAACCAGTTGCTGCAGAAGAAAAAACGTCAAGTGGAATTATTATTCCAGATACGGCAAAAGAGAAACCACTAAAAGGTATTGTTATCGCAGTTGGACCAGGTAAGGGTGACGAGGTGATGACCGTTAAAAATGGAGACTCTGTATTGTACGGACAATACTCGGGTACTGAAATTAAAATTGGAAATGGAGAATATCTGATTATGAAAGAATCAGACATATACGGAATTTGTTAATTATTATAATAAAAAATTAAAATGGCAAAAGATATATTTTTTGATGTTGAGGCAAGAGAAAAATTAAAAAAAGGAGTAGATGCTCTTGCAGATGCAGTTAAAGTGACATTAGGCCCCAAGGGACGAAATGTTGTAATAGGTAAAAAGTTTGGTGCCCCTCATATTACAAAAGATGGTGTGACTGTGGCTAAAGAGATTGAATTAGAGGATGAAGTTGAGAACATGGGAGCTCAGATGGTTAAAGAAGTTGCTTCTAAAACAGCTGATATCGCTGGAGATGGTACAACTACTGCAACAGTGCTCGCACAAGCGATTATTGGTGCAGGGTTAAAAAACGTTGCGGCTGGAGCGAACCCTATGGATTTAAAAAGGGGAATTGACAAAGCTGTGAGTGAAGTGGTAAGAAATCTTAGAAAGCTTTCAAAAGAGGTAGGATCTGACAATAGCAAAATTGAACAAATTGCTACAATTTCGGCAAATAATGATGAAGCTATTGGCGCTCTAATCGCTAAAGCAATGAAAGATGTAGGTAATGACGGTGTGATTACTGTTGAAGAAGCAAAAGGTATTGAAACAGAGGTAAAAACTGTCGAAGGTATGCAATTCGATAGAGGTTATTTGTCTCCTTACTTTGTGACAAATACAGAGAAGATGATTACCGAGATGGAAGATCCAATGATTCTAATTTGTGAAAAGAAAATCTCATCGATGAAAGAATTGATGCCGATTTTGGAGCCCGTCGCTCAATCGAGTAAAGGACTTATCATTATAGCTGAAGATGTAGATGGTGAAGCACTAGGCACTTTGGTAGTAAATCGTATTAGAGGTTCACTGAAAGTGGCTGCAGTTAAAGCACCAGGATTCGGAGATAGAAGAAAAGCAATGCTTGAGGATATTGCAATTCTGACAGGAGGACAAGTTATTTCAGAAGAAAGGGGAATGACTTTAGAGAACACCACAATTGATATGCTGGGAACGGCAGAGAAAATAGAGATTGATAAGGACAACACAACCATAGTTAATGGAAAGGGTAAGAAAGCCGAAATTAAAGCAAGAGTAGGTCAAATTCGCGCTCAGATTGAAACCACAACTTCGGATTACGATAAAGAAAAATTACAGGAAAGATTAGCAAAGCTGTCTGGTGGAGTTGCAGTGCTATATGTCGGTGCGCCAACAGAAGTGGAAATGAAAGAGAAGAAAGATAGAGTTGAAGATGCTTTAGCTGCAACACGAGCGGCTGTAGAGGAAGGAATAGTTGCTGGTGGAGGTGTTGCATTGCTAAGAGCGATTGAGACATTAGATAAAATTAGTGGATTGAATGAAGATGAGGTCACTGGAATTGCTATTGTTAAAAGAGCAGCAGAAGAACCTTTAAGGCAGATTATTGCGAATGCAGGTGAAGAAGGAGCTGTAATTGTTCAGGAAGTTAAGGCTGGTAAAAAAGATTTTGGGTACAATGCAAGATCAGAGAAATTTGAAAACCTCTTTAAGGCTGGAGTAATTGATCCAACAAAAGTTACCCGTATTGCGGTTGAAAATGCAGCATCTATTGCTGCAATGTTATTGACAACGGAATGTGTAATAGCAGATCAGCCAGAAGAAGCTGCACCTGCAGCTATGCCTCCAATGGGAGGAGGAATGCCTGGAATGATGTAGTAGAACACATAAATTTTAATATTCCAAAAAGCCATCAATTGATGGCTTTTTGTTTTTTTCATTAGTTTGGTATAAAATTTGGCTTTGTACTGAAAATGAAAAAACACATAATTATTTTCCTTTTGCTTTTTATCATGCCCTCATGCATAGAGATTTTGGATGATATTAAATTTAATAATGATGGGTCGGGGACATTTAAGTATACCGTTAATCTCAGCTCAAGTCAGGTAAAGCTAAATTCAATACTTGCTCTTGATAGTCTCGACGGTAAAAAAGTACCGAGTTTAGCTGAGATTCAAGAAAAAATTGAAGAATTCGGTACGGATCTATCAGAACAGGAGGGAATTTCTAATGTTCATATAGACACAAATTACACACAATTCATTTTTAAAATTCAATGTGATTTTTCTAATGTCGTAAACTTACAAAGAGGAATTGAAAATTCACTACATAAAATCACAACAAAATTGAATGGTGAAAACCTCTCTCATGACTGGATTAAATATGATGGCCAAATGATGGTTAGAAAGGTTCCTAATTTGGAGTCATGGTCTATACCAACAATCAAAACTGAAGATTCTGATCTTTTAAAAAAAGGAAATTACACATCGATTACCCGTTTTGAAAACCGCGTGAATTATTTTGAGAATGCTACTGCTAAACTGTCTAAAAACGAGCGTGCGGTGATGTTAAGAAAAAGTGCTTTTGATGTGTTTAATGACCATGCGGTAATGGACAATATAATCTATGTAGATAGTACGAGATACTAATGATTTATTCGTACTTTCGATTAATATTTCAGCTTTATGTTTAAGTTAAAAAGTCCCCTTCTAATATTTGCCTTATTATTTTGTTTTCATTGTAATTCGCAGCAAAGTGAATACATAGTACCAAAAGAGGCCTCGACAGTTTTTAGCATTAATAATATTAACTTGCTCAAAAAGATATCTCTTAACGATTTGGTGGCATATGACTTTATGGAAGAGATTCATCAAGAGCTATTTGATGGGTCCACAGCAGGCAAAACTTTAAAAGATGCAGGCTTAGATTTTGACCAAAGATTGAATATCTTTTATGGAAAGAATGAACTCTTAGAGGTATCTGGGTTTTCATTTGGAGTAGATGATAAAATGGCTTTATTTCAAGTTTTTGATGACTTTGAAGCCACAGGATTAATTTCGAGCTCAGCGGAAAAGTACTCTTCGTTTTTTAATACACTAATTATTGAGAACAAAACTGCCCTTTTAATAAGAGTACAACCTCAAGACCAATTCGTGACTGACATAACTGATTCAATTTGGTATTCAAGAGGAAATGAAAATCCGTTTGGTAATGAGCTTAATTTTGAGTTCATGGATGAACCAGAAGTGTTCTATGAAGATGATATGCACAAGCTTTATAATAGCAACTTTGATTTAGAGAAAAATTATTGGGAGATAAGGGATAGTATTCTTTATGATTTACAGGTCAAATATTTGGACAATGTACTTGCAGACCTTTTTGTCAATAAAAACAGTTTGTATTCTAAGGACCCCAGATTTGCCAAGCAAATTGCCAGGAATTCTGAAGGAATATTTTACCTCGACAATTCAAGGAATATTACAAACGAACAAGGATTGTGGTATTTTCAAACCATGTATCCCATCATGAATGATGATTTAAAAGAATTGTATAAGGATAATATTATGCTCGGCGATCTGAACATAGATTCAAATGAAATTAATTTCAAGGTGAATGCGAATTACGGTAATGAGCTTGGTTCCATTTATTCAGAAATGAACAACAATAAAATCAACAAGAAATTCCTTAAGTACATTCCTGATAACAGTCCTGCCTATTTAATTTACAATATTGATTTAAAAAAAGCATATGACAAAGCATATGACATTGTACTTCCTATTTTAAAAAGTCAGAAAAACATGGAGATGGTTATGAATATTTTAGCCATTCAGCTTTTAGATCAACTGGTAGATAA
>Ga0315332_10001179_pt1 | contig 13578 bp, 8 predicted proteins | sample M110034915metaG_FD_203455 | JGI IMG/M metagenome (GOLD analysis project Ga0315332, IMG submission 203455) | Ammonia-oxidizing marine archaeal communities from Monterey Bay, California, United States - M1 100m 34915 | ecosystem: Environmental > Aquatic > Marine > Intertidal zone | place: USA...
CACAACGGGTACCCCAGCAGCTCCGTTTTCACCCGACCCGGGTAACAGGTGTGGACTGACAGCGGCCGGCAATTGCTGGCAATTCCTGAAAAAGACCAGCGTACGATCTGGACTCGCAGGCGGGTGGGAGCGTAGAAAAGAGGCAGGTGAGCCGTCCAGACCAATGCGGCGCAGGCCTTTCAATGACGACCATGATGGAACTTCGATGCAGCGAACCCTTCTGCTGATCCCCCACGAAATTGCCGGCATCCCGATGTTTGGGATTGGTTGGCTGCTGTTTGCGATCCTCGCTGCATTGTCCGTTCGCCTCTTGATTGGCAAGTTGCAGGGTGCTGGATTTGTTGAGATTTTGTCGCGTGAGTTGCCTGTTTGGTTATTGATGTCGGGGATCGTCTGGCTCGTTCTACCACGCGTTGAATTGACCAATTTGGATGGGGAACCCATTGGAATGGCAATCCGCGGTTACGGCGTCATGCTGCTATTGGCTGTAGGTTCCGCCGTCAGCCTAGCGGCGTATCGCGCCAAACGCCAAGGGTTTGACCCGGAGGTGATCTACTCGGTTGCACCGTGGGTGTTTGCAGGTGGCATCATCGGGGCACGCACTTTCTATGTGATCCAGTACCGTAATGATTTTATTGCGGACACATGGGCACAGACAGCTTTAAACATGTTGGATTTCACCGCAGGTGGCTTAGTCGTTTACGGATCCTTCATTGGCGGCATCCTCGCCGGTTCGATTTATCTTTATCGAAAGAAACTGCCCTGGCTTAAGTTCGGCGACGTAATTGTTCCCTGCATGTTCTTAGGCGTCTTCATTGGTCGGCTCGGCTGCGTCATGAACGGTTGCTGTTATGGAGGCCGTTGCGAGGACAACCAGTTCGCCTTTAAATTCCCACCCAACAGCCCAGTCTATGAAGAGCAATGGCAAAGCGGCGAACTGCTAGGCTTTCGTTTCGATCCGGATACACGGTTTATCACAAGCATCACCTCAGACGGATTGGCAGAACGAGCAGGTATACAGATGGGCCAAAAGCTCGACACGCTGGCTCGTGATTACACTCCGCTCGCCACCGCATCACGAGACATTCCTGCGGAGGACGCCAGAACAGGAGTTGTGGCCACCATTGACGGGCGAAGGTATCGCTGGAGCCCGAGTGAATTACCAGAGACCGCGTTGCCGGTGGTTGCTGCACAAATTCTCAGCAGCGGTACTTCCTTGGTCCTGTGCATTGGACTCTGTATTATCCCTGCGACGCGTTTTCGCGAAGGCACAGTCATGATGCTGGGGTTCGCAAGCTATGCCATCCTGCGTTTCGTTTTGGAATTGGTCCGTGTCGATGAATCGGGCCAATTCGGAACTGAGTTTTCCATTTCGCAGTGGGTTAGCATCTTTGTGCTGACTGGTTCGCTGATCGGGTTAGGATTCATTTACACCCGTCAAAAATCCACGACGACGATCCCGAGTTCCGAGCGTCCTAGCTAAACTTCGCTAGCAGCATGAGATGCCGCCAGCGTTCCAGCCAGTACAGAATAAAGCAGCCACAGAAAGCTGCCTTCCTGCATCAACGACTGGGATTGAAACCAAGCGTGTGCGTACAATTGACTCTTCGCAAGTCAAGCAATCCCACTATTCGTTTTCTTTGGATTCCCTTGTGGTCTATCCGATCACAAGCCGGTAGAACTAACAGCGTGAGATTTCCACTGCGATATAGCGGCAGGACAATCTTGCGACGGGCTAGATGGACTTCACCACCCAAAGCCAGCCACCTGAAGCCAGCTAACTGACCCCGGCCACACGAACCGACCGCAGCCATGCCGAATCAATCTCTGGGGCAACGCAACCTGCAGGCAGAAGCGATGGACGATCCCGATTTACCGCGGGATGAACACGAACTGGCCCTTCGAGGCCTTGCACGCCTAAACCGATGCAGCGGCGTGGCCTCAGCGATGTACCGGCGTCTGAGACGTCTTGCGATGACCCGCGAGCAGCAAACGCTTCACTTACTGGACGTCGCGAGCGGCTCTGGCGATGTCCCATTACGTTGGGCAGAATGGGCCCAAAGAGATGGATGGAACCTACAGCTGACCCTGCTCGATCTGCGGTCCGTTGCCATTGAAGAGCAACAACGTCGCGCTCGCGCCGCAGACCTGCCAGTGCTGTCACTTCAACATGACTGCCTGCAAAGCCCCCTACCCACTGGCTTCGACGTCGCCACCTGTTCCTTGTTCATGCACCACCTTGAAAACCAACAAGCAGTTCGATTACTGCAAGCGATGCGTCGCGCGAGCAACGGTTCCGTGATCATCTGCGACTTGGAACGGAGCTATTTGAATTTAGCTCTGGTATCTGTGGCAAGCAGACTCTTGTCACGATCCAGGGTCGTCCACTCCGATGCCACCCTTAGCATTCAAGGTGCGTTTACGATGTCTGAATTCCAGACGATCTCTCAGCAAGCGTTAGGCCATCCCATCAAAATCCAGCGGCTATTTCCTTGCCGTTTCGTTGCTACCATCGACGAGATCGCGTCAAAACAACCGATGCCTTCATTTGCATGATCCGTGACCCCCACTCGCAACAAATTGAGAATGAATTCACCCAGTGTGCTAGTGATTGGAGGCGGAGTTGCTGGCAGCGCCTGCGCCATTCAGTTGCGTGCTCACGATGTGGACGTGACGTTGGTCGAGAAGGCCGAGTTTCCAAGAGCCAAGGTCTGCGGTTGCTGCATCGGTGGCGCCGGGATCGAAATACTCAGGGGTTTGGGGCAGCTAAACGTCCCAGCCTCGTCATCGGATGACAGTCCACTGTTTCGTCAGATCATGACGGATGCAGATTCAGTGAACCAATGGCGAGCATCCTTGGGTGGGCACACCATCAACGTGGACCTTCCCTCGGGGATCGCCATCTCGCGAGAAAGACTCGATTCAACATTGATTGAAACAGCTCGAGATGCAGGCTGCACGGTTCACATGCCGTGCAACGCCCGTATCAAAGAGGTTGCCGGCACGAAGGTTCTAGTCACCCTGCAACATAGGTCGTCTACCGAGCAAAAGGAATTCGACCTGGTAGTGCTGGCAACAGGACTCAACTCTCCGGGCATCACAGCGATCCTGCCGTGGAAAGAATCACCTCACGGCCCCTTTGGTGTCTCGTGGACCGCCCAGTGCGATCAAATTGCTCCCCAAGTGATTCATATGGCCTGCGATCATGATGGCTACGTGGGCTTGGTTCGCCTGGAAAGTGGCCAAGTGGATGTCGCCTCCGCACTTCGATCCGGATCCATAGCCGCTCAACAAGGCACACCGATGGAGCGAGTACACCAGATTCTTGAACGAAGCAGTTTTCCAAAACTTAAGTGGGGAACTCCTTCAAAGGTCATGACCACCCCACCGTTGCGACGGACACGAGTTGCAGGCCGAGGGCGACTGCTAGCCATCGGTGATGCTGCGGGATACGTCGAGCCATTCACCGGTGAAGGAATGACTTGGGGCATGCAGAGCGGAATCGCCGCAGCGAATCGGATTGGCTTGGCCAGCATGCAAATCGACCAAGGCTCACTGGCAACGATCGGCAGTCGGTGGGACCTTGATCAACAAAAACTGCTCCGGAGCAAGAAGCGAACTTGCCGTGCCGTCACCAATGCCCTGCGTTCGAAATGGGCAAGAAAGACGATCGGCAGCACACTGGCAACTTTCCCCAAACTTGCCTGGCCAATCGTCAAACATCTCAGTTAACCAGACAAACCACGGTTTGCAAGCATTTGCAATGCCTCTGCAAGATAGTGCGGGGAACACCATCCCCCCATCAACTGCAAGGCATTGGACTTTCAACACCTAGGCGACTTTTGGTACTCAGCACGCATCATGGATGTAATACCAATGCGTTCCAGCGAGGCGTCCTTACCCGCCTCCCCATCACGCGGCTCGACCGCCAAGCCAAACTTTGCCGGGCTAGACGCTTTGCGCTGCTTCGCTGCCTTGGGCGTTGTACTGCTGCACAGCTGCGTACCTTACCTGCGATATCCGATGCCTGGCCTTACGTGGTCCGTCATGGATACACCCCATACGTCGATCGACTTTTTATTTTGGTCGATCGAGCTATTCATCATGCCTTTGTTTCTTGTCCTGGCCGGATTTTTTGCTTGGCAGACTTTGCAACGGCGTGGCGCAAGTTCCTTGATCCGCGGTCGCGCACGTCGTTTGTTAATCCCGCTGCTGTTCGGCGCATTGGTGATCCTTCCTCTGGACCTTTATTGCTGGGTTGGCAGTTGGGTTGCCGAGGGAATCGTATCGCCCGTCAAACTCAAAAGTCTAAAACTCGCTCATCCCATCGGTCAAAATCTGTGGGGCCTCAGCCACCTATGGTTCCTGCAATACCTTTTTCTGTATGTGGCCTGCCTTGCGACTTTTGCAGTAGCAGCGAAACGCTACCCCTGGATCAAGGAATATCAGCCCAGTCTAAGAACCTCAATCGGCCTCGCTTTGGTGGCAGCAACTTTGACCCTGTGCATCGAGCCACAAGTAGTCTGGGGATTCCAACATTCATTTCTACCAGTACCCGCGAAATGGCTTTACAGTGGAATCTTCTTCACCCTTGGCCTGATGCTGGCGATCCACGACCCCAAACTTATGGGGGTCAAATCGTACGCACCGCGTCTCGCCGGGCCGGCCTTGGTTACCTGCCTGATTGCTTTGTTACTGGGTCGTTGGCAACTTGAACAGTGGATCAGCACGCCAACGGAAACCAGACAAGCTGGCTTTTCCATGCCTGGAATCTTCTTGGCGGCAACGACCGCTGGCAGTGCGTTATTGACCACGTTGTCGTTGATAGGATTGTCCCTCAAGTTAATTCCAGCAGTGCCTAACTCAGTCCGATATTTGGCGGCAGCATCCTTCTGGATTTACATCGTTCACCACCCGATCCTCGGACTGACGCATCTGGACCTGAAACTACTGTTTCCGCAGGTCAGCCCTGTCGTCAAGATGACTCTTTCATTTGCCACCGCATGCTGCCTATCTCTTCTGACTTACGAGGCATTTGTGCGTACCACTCGTTTCGGGCAACTCTTGGGTTTCCAGTGGAAACCGGCAAGCAATGATCATGAAATGAAACAGGATCAGCCAATTCTCCCAATCAGTGTTTCTGACTCTCACCAGCCAATCGCGCAGCCGGCGGCCGACAGTCGGCGAGCGGCCTAAACCGAGAATTTCTGCCTGAGCTGAATCAAGTGCTGGTATCAGCAGCATGCCCCCCGCGTAATTGCGGCTCGAATTGCCCAGCGGTGTGCAGGTTTGCTGACGAATTTGGCCAGAAACCGGGGTGCATCCCGTTCATCGCTTCAGCTCTGCTCGCTATGATGCGTCCCAACTTCCATCCAGCTGATCGGTTCAAAGTCTGAACACCTGATCGGTTTTGCACTGCCTTCGAGGAAAGAATGGCCAAGGGATTGTTTACGCAGGGCATGTGTGTCCTGTTTCGCAAACCGGTAGACATTACCGAACTGCGTGAGCAGCTAAAGGACTTTCATTGCGTGGGGCAACACGAGTCAATGGACGATGACGATGCGCCTCAAACCTTGGTTTACGACTACGCACCGGAAACCAATGGCCACCTTCTGGTGACCCCTGCCAACGCGCCGTGGCCTGACGACATGGGCGACCCTGATGAGTCGCCAGAACGCTTCGTGGCTTGGTCCTTGGGTCAGTACTCGCCGCTTGCCTTCCCCGGATGCCTCGAACGGGCCGGCGAGCAATCCTGGGGCTGGGAAGATGGCGGCGAAAAGGTCAAAGAACACACGGCGCATATCCGGCTGCTAATCAGCTATGTTCTGGGAGCAGAAGATCCAAGTGATCACGAGGACGACGTTCCGTTATTGCCGGATGATTACGATCCATTAAAAGAACTACACTTTTTATCCAAGGCCGTAGCAACCTTGCTGGAGATGCCAGACGCGGTTTGCTATTTCAATCCAGGTGGTGAAGTACTCCGCGATGACGATGGTCTGCGACGGGGAATGAACTACGCTTGGAGCCATGAACTTCCGCCACTGGACATGTGGACCAACGTGCGTCTGTTTCGAGCGACCGAACAATGGTCACTCATGGACACGGTCGGCAACGGACAGTTCGACCTGCCGGACCTTGAAGCCGTCTACACCACCGATGATTTTGAACCAAGTGACATCGAGGGTTTCCTTCGCAGCGCGTCACTTTACATGCTGCAAGGCGGAGAGAAAGTCGAAGATGGCGACACCGCAGAAGGCCCCGGCGACATGAACTGGATGGCGATGGAGTGCGTTGACGCCCTGTCTGACCCTCCGCGACCCACCATTCGTTGGATTCCCGAAATCGACGATTCTCCACCAGCTGAATTGATGGAGCGAGGATCATTGCCCGCCAACGAGGATGATGAGTTCGATGAGGAGCACCTCACCGACGAGCCTATCGGTGGAAAACCATTCGTCGATCCCGAATTCGATGATCACGAGTTCCTCGAAGACGACGCATTTCTCGATGATGATCTAGATGGCGATGATTTGGATGAAGATGACTCAGACGACAATCCGCAACTCGGTGGTGCCGATGATGATACTGTCGTCTAAACGGTGCTGCCCGCGCGGTGTCATATCGCTACCAGTGTCATCTAGCGACCGGTCTCTCAACGCTTATGAAGCCGTTGCCGTCATGCCCATGCAGCTCGCTACGCCGTTGAACTGACAATGTTTGAACTGGCCTTGTTTGAAATGCTGACGTCGAGCGAAGCTTAGCAGGCGGATTACGGAGATGTTGCCACCTCATTGATCAGCGTTTGAAGATCTCAATGATCACAGGTCGTCTTACAGTCGGCTCACCAGTTTGAACAGCCTTAGTCTGGGCACCCACAGTCTGGGCAGCCTTAGTTTTCGCGCCCATGATCTCAGTCCCTCCGGCAGCGATTGCTACTTGCTGAGTCGCAATCTTTGCCTCGGCAGTGTGCGGTGGTGTCGGAGGGGTGCTAGTCACCAATCCTTGATCACAGTTGCTTGGCGCGCATGTGGTACATCCACAGGCTCCGCGGTCCGGGACACAGCGGAGCGTGCTTAGTAAAGGCGGTCTGCAAACTGGCGGCTGACACTTTTTACAATAGTCATCGCAAGTGAAGCAAAGAGGCGTGCACACTCGAGGCATTGATTTTCGACAGTAGTCGTCGCAACCAAAGCACAAAGGCACCTTCACGCAGGGCAAACACTTGGCCTTGTAATCGTCGCAGCACCACTTGCCAATGCAATCGGGAACCGGGCAGCCTAGAAATTTCCGACATGGCTCACCTGCGTTTATGTTGGTCACCAACAGCAAAGTTGCAAAAACCAACGCAATAGCATGCTTGTTTAATTTCATCTCGACATCATCCTAGCTAACTAAAAATGCCCTTCACTGAACCAACCCGTTGCACGGACCGCTTCCCAATTCCCAATGCCGAATTTTAAGAACCCACACTGTCCCTAAAACTCTTCGACAACCACTTCAGGCAATAAGACTCGCGGAGCACTGACTCCGGAAGCATTTCCACCGGTTGCTGGCGGAGGTGTATCCTTACTTGCGGGTGGCTTCAGTTGCTCGGCTTTACCGGGGTCAACCGCTGGGGGATCAGCCTTGGGTGTGACTGCCTTGGGAGTTTGAGGAGCCTGAACTGCGGGCTCAGCGACTTTCGGCTTGGCCTCTTCCTGCGTCTCAATGGTGGTTGCAACAGGAGCGGCCTGCTCGCTAGGTGGAACAGGAACCTGTTCCACGCTCGCATCGGCACCTCGACGGATTCCGTACCGGATTTCCCAACCGCCGCCCAACGCCTTGTAAGTCGCGATCACGCTTCGTGCAACATCACCTCGAACAGACGCGAGATTGTCTTGATCTGCCACCAGTGAGGTTTGCAGATTGAACACGCGGTTGTAGTCAACCGACCCGGTTCGATATTCAATTTCAGCCAAATCAACAGATTGCTTCGAGGCATCAACCGCATTATTGACATAGATCAATCGCTCTTTTGACTTCAAAAAAGTGTTGATCGCCGTTTCTGCCTCAGCATTCGCATCCAGTACTGTCTGCTGATACATTACTGCCAAATCCTGGAACTGTGCTCTCTGCAAGTTGACGTTATTCGCCAAGCGGCCATAGTTCAGAATGTCCCAGTTGAATCCTGGGGCAATCATGCCAGCAGTAGCGCTAGACTGGAAGAGCTCCGAAAAATCGTTCGCATTGAGTGAAACGGAACCGGTCACTGAAAGATGGGGTAGCAGGTCTGCCGCCGCGATACCAATCGCCGCGCTTTGTGCTGCCACGCGTCGTTCCGCAGCCCGAACATCGGGTCGACGTCGTAGCAGATTGGCCGGAATTCCAATTACCAGATCAGCAGGCAAATCGGGTATAGATGCTTCACCGAGTTCTTCCTTGAGATCTCGCGGGGGGATTCCCAGCAGCACACAGAGGCTGTTGTTAGCCGCTCGTACCTGATTCTCAAACAAAGGAATCGATTGCTGTGTATTTGCAAGAACAGTTTCAGCCTGGGTAGCGTCCAGCTTACTTACAGCTCCCGCTTGGAACCGTGCCTGCGCGATCTTCAGCGATCCTTTCTGAATCTCGACATTAGCCTTCGCATATCGCAGGCGTTCCTGAGCGGTTCTCAAATCGATATAGGCGGTTGCCGTCTCTCCGAGCAATGACACCATCATCGCATCGTAATCCTCGACCGATGCATCGAGGCTTGCGTCTGCGGATTCAATTGCCCTGCGGAACTTACCCCAAGCATCCAATTCCCAGAACGCATCAAAACCAACTTTGAACAGGTCAGTGTTTCTCGGCAAGAACCCCGATGCAAGGGTGTTACTATATTGCGTGCGTTGATACGACCCAAAAGCTTCCTGCTGTTGAGGGAAAATGCTTCCCGCCGTGATGTCCCGCACGTATCTCGCCTGCATGACTCGAAGCCCTGCTGACTTGAGCGTCAGGTTTTGCTGCGAGACCTCTTCCATCAATCCGTTCAAAATGGGGTCATTGAACGTGGTCCACCAATCGGCGTAATTTGGCAGCTCATCCTTCAGTTGCTCGTCATAGCTATCAATCCAACTTCCTGCCACAGGAGCAGCGGGCTTGGCATAGTTCGGCCCTACCTTGAAACCGTTGTGGATATATTCCTTTACTCCACCGGTGTAAGCACACCCCGAGAAAGCAGTAGCTGCCCCGGCCAGACAGTAGGCCATCCCTTTGGAATGAATCCAACTACCGATTCCCGAAGCTTTGTGGGATGACTGCTTGTAATTTGGTCGAGACCGCTTTCCAGGCATCTCATTTTCCTGTGGTTGATTCAGACTGCATTGAGACTTCCATCAGGCCCGTCGCGTGCTTTGCCACTCATTTGCGAGGCAAGTCAGGGATTGGGGACCGAGTGTGGGACAGCCGTTCTTTTCAAAAGAACCATTGCGATAGTGCTGACCCGCACAGGTGGAACAATCGCCACATTGGGCAGCCATGAATGAGGGAATTTATCGCAACGGGTGGGTCCGCCATCACGATCATGCAGGTGCATCCGATTGAGAAACTCCGAGCAGTCAGGTCGAGTTTACCGGTTAGGAGGAAATCTGCCGGCAGGGCGATCTGCATCGCCACTTTCCGGATTTTCCTTGATCGCGTACTCGCTTCGCTACAGAACAGCGAGCGGCTCCTGTGAGGAATTGGATCCCCCCCCCCAAGTGAAACAACTAACCCGCGGAGAAGCTAAGACCGACAGTTGCCCACCATCTCGCAGACTTTTCGTAATTTGGCTGGGCTGCGACTCAGGCCGATGATGACCGCCTCATCCTCCAGCAGCCACTGGTGTATTACCGCCAACCGGTAACCAGCCTGCAGGACCTGCTCGTACTTCTTACTTATCGATCTTATAAATCGATCTTACGTAAACCGGGTTGTTGCAGGACTTTCAACGGGTCAAACGCGTTACCAGGCGTTCGAACATTGACCGATTATCCGAAATCGTCATCATTCCAATCTGCCCATCTCGAGACAGGCTGCTGTTGCGTTGATTCATCTGAATCACGCCCTGCAATTGGGGCTGCCGCGCCTGCAGATCCGACGGATCGTTGGCCGCAAACTCTACGGGCAGCGGGCCTCCGGACGTGGCCGCCAGCGTGGGGTGCGGCAACCTGAGTCTGGCGCGAGGCTGAAGCGGCGTAGGTGTTACAGAAAAGCTGGTTCCGCCCTTAAGCCTCACTGCAACCGGGACACCAATGATCGCCGCCTTTCGGTATGCGAGAAGATCCGATTCACCAACGGACGCCAGCAACTCTTTTTGACCAGGATCCATCACTTGGCACAACTCATCGCCCTGATCAACAAAACATCCTTTCAATTCTGCGAGATCGGGATTGAGAACATATCCAGCCCTCTCTGCCACGATCTTCAAACCATCAATCTGTTCATCAAGCTCCATGATCTGCCGGCGAAGACTCTCTGCATTTTCAAATTCAGCTGCAGCTTTTGAAAGCTCGCCCCGCCCACGCCACTGAACCGCTCTGACCTCTGCAATCGCCAGTTCATCAGCAACATCACTACGTTGCATTACTAATTCTGGATTCTCTAGTTCCAGCAACAGCATGCCTGGTAGCACACGTTGCCCAGGTTGTACGTAAACATTTACAACCAGTGCATCGGCTGTAGCCCTTGCAATCTGCGGATCATGATTCTGAACCACGACGGGTACCCGCCGCATCAAGGGCGACGCATCTGTAGTCATGAAGTGCACAACGAACGGAACAAAGCTGCCGAGGGTCAACAAACGCATCCGCTGTGTATTCCATTGCCAGCGATCCGTTGATTCGTAATACCACATTTTGCGAACCCAGATCAGCAATGGCAAAATGACCCACAAACTGATTGCCGCGATAGCAATGACCATGCCCAAACCTCGCATCCAATGCGAGACTGCAACGATCAGGCCAGACATCCAAACCACTTGAAACGCGACGCTGGCAAATGCGTGAACAGTTGCAAAAGGACGTCGCCATCCTTTCAACAGGGAAGGTTGAGCCTCCGTCCCCATCAAATACTGATTCAGCAAACTGCCGAGCTGTTTTCGCCCATGCATTCGCAGATTTGGTATCCCGGTCAGGTCTGAAAGCACGTAATACCCGTCCAGCCTAAGCAGCGGATTCGCATTGACCAACAGTGTACCTGGCCCAGCGATGAGAAAGAATTGCGCAGCCAAATGGGCCACAAGTTCACTCGGGGACAACCACCAAACCCACGCCGCAATCGCAGCCAACGCCAACTCTATGTACACGCCACCAAGCCCGATCTGGATTCGTTTCCACTTACTCTCGAGTTTCCAAGCATCTGTAACATCAACAAATGGCAGCGGCGCGAGAAAGAAAAACAACAGACCAAACTTACCAACGCGAATTCCATGGTGTCTCGCGGCAATCGCGTGCCCCAGTTCATGGCACAATTTCGCTACCACCCACATTGCAAGCAGGATGACCCAAAGTGTCGGATCAAAAAGCGCAGCCAGCTCACTGGAAAACTCATGATGATTCATAAGCACGATCAATAAGCCACTGCCCACCAATAATGACCAGTTCCAACAACCTGTTCGAGAGAAAAGGCTTCCAAATCTTTCGTTCGCGGACTTGGCAATGCCGTCTCCATCTCCGAGTGTCAACCTTTGGCATACCAAAATCGAGAGCATTGCAATCAGTGGCCGGTACCACGAATCCGTGGTGGGTTTACCATTCGCGGTATTGTTTGACGTTTTTGAAACGGGCGGTAAACCCGACATCTTTTCTGGCAGCGTCTTGGTAGCTGACAAATTTTCCGACTCAGCAGAATCGCCACTTGCGTCCGCTGCAGCCCCGATATCTGACGCATCATGATTGGGGAGCGGCGTCGGTCGCCCCCGCAGGAATTCCACGCGTCCCGGCTCGTTCGGAGCCGATTGAAGCGTATTGGACGAAGCATCGAAAACAGCTGACTCGCTGTCTGCTCTCCGTGGAACCACTTTTCCTGGCACAGGCTCATCCAAAACGGAGACCGACATCGCCAAGGAAGTCATCAAATCATCACTGCGACTTTCGGGAACGTGAGCCAGTCCATTAGCAACGAGACTGCCGATAAACCCGGCAACATCAACAATCGACCACTCAAGCCCCAAATTACGAGAAGCTACAACAACGTCTCGTGCAGATCGGTTGCCATTCAGCAGACGGGCAACTTGATATTCTTCCGCACCAAGACGGAAATAAGTTGCCCTCGCCATGTGCTTGGCAACAACAAAGCTTTCGCCAGCCTCCTGTCGATGCAGAAAAATGACCTCCGATTCAATGGCGTAGCGGCACGTATCCTCTGCCTGCAAACCATCGCCGCTACCAGACGGAGAATCAACTGCAGTCCGAGGTGAATTTTCGTGGCTTTCGTTTTTCACGCCCATCTCTTCCTGTGAGTCATCGTGATCAATACCCCATCCACCACAGCCCACGCTCCACGAGCGGACGCATCCAAGACCAGACTCTAGGTCGAACGGGGCCATAAGCAACTGCTTCACCGAGCATCCCTGGCCGCAACGTTCCGTCCTGATTTTCTACCGTTACGCGGGCAACGAAGACATTCTGATCGTTCCTCAATTCTGCTGACGGGTAAATATCCTCAATTTGCAAGTTCATTGCTCTGCCACCTATGGCATCCAGCTTTACACTCGTATCAGCACCACGTTTCACGTAACCAATTTCGTAATCCGGAATTTCCAATTCCAAGCGTACAACTTCCAGCGGAGCTACCTCTAGCAAACCTTGCCCACGTTCCAACGGTGCGCCCGTATACTTTTCCAGGTCACCGCTGATCACAACTCCATCGATCGGACTCGTGACCTCTAGGTTCGCCAAACGATCAACAATGAGATCCCGTTTTCGGTCCAGTCGCCTTCTCTTCAATGCTAGCTGTTGTGCCTCGGCAATTTGATTATTGGCAAGAGCTGCGTTGTGCTCTTTGCTAACCTGCTGAATTTCAGCTTCCACCCCCTCCAACTCAAGCCGCATTGGACGACCATCGAGTTTCAGCAAAACCTCACCAGCGGCGACTTGATCGCCGGGTAATACGTAGGCCTGCTCAAGAGTTGCTTCAAAAGGTGCCGCGATCATTCGCTGGGCAAATGTGTCAATTTTTGCTTCGCAGGCGACACGATAAGGCACGGGCCAGACAAGAAACAGAACCGCAATCAAGCCAGCAAATGCTCCTATCCGGGCCACATTTCCCGACATCCTTTCACTGAACTTCCATTGTTTTCGTTTGGGCCTGCTCCACAGTACCTGGCCAATTTCTTCCCAAATCGTATCGAGCCACTGAAATGCATTCTCCGACTGTTTCCCGTCACCCTCGATCCAGAACACAATTTTATGACAGCCGCCTGGTTGCCGTAACTCAACGGCGACCTCTTGACTCAGTCTCTTTACCGAAACGTTCTCCAAAGGCGACTGGGACTCCGCGTCTGTCATCGACACCCAGCGATCAACATACTCTTCATACAACGCGCTCTCGGATCCCATCCAACCAATTCGTCTGTAA
>Ga0315332_10001181_pt1 | contig 13572 bp, 11 predicted proteins | sample M110034915metaG_FD_203455 | JGI IMG/M metagenome (GOLD analysis project Ga0315332, IMG submission 203455) | Ammonia-oxidizing marine archaeal communities from Monterey Bay, California, United States - M1 100m 34915 | ecosystem: Environmental > Aquatic > Marine > Intertidal zone | place: USA...
GAAGGAAATCCAGATGATGCTGAAGAAGAAAAGGAAGAACAAGGCAGGATTATACCATCTGACAAAGATCGTCAGACCCTGGGAGAAGTCGTCTACACGTAGTTCGTCGGGGATGGCATCTCCGTCTTCCCAGGCAACAGCCTGCTGTGAATCACCCGTCGCTGAGTCAGATGACTCCATTGTTCCTTTTCGCCCCAGTGCAAAGGTGCCGATCGTGCCGTCTTCCCACATCAATTCGATTTCGTCGGGTATGTCCGTCTCACTCAAGTCGTCTTTACGAAGCATGCTCCAGCCCATGCCGCATTCGAGTCCGTTAGACGTTTCCTCGTACCAACCGATATCCAGCAGTTCACGAGTGTGACGTGACGTGATGGCCAGACGCAGCGACCTCCGGACGTCTTTTGAGGATACAGGTTCACTGAAGACGATGACGAAATCGATGTTGCCACGGAATTCATCGTCGTCAACATGCAGCACCACGTCGGCAACAGTGACCTGCACCTCGCGTCCGTCAAGAAGAATGCTGTCAGACATGAAAATGGGGCCCTTGTGTTAAGTGTTGTGAGCTGGTGGAACGCCGTGACCTACCCCGTCGGGTCAAGAAACTTCGCCGACCGCGGAACACCGGAAACAATCGAGCTTACCGCTCACCAGAGTCTCGCATCTCAGCCGCTTGATTTCATCTCTCGGCATTGGAAACTGGCAAGTTTCTGCGCCGAACATGTCCTTCCTGCTACAGCCATGGCACATTCTGTTCACTGCCCTCTGTGCCATGGTCAATGAGCGGCAGCAACAGACCATCGAGTTCCAGAATGCGCAGATCAAGGCTCTGCTCAAGAAGCTCGCGAAGAAACGAATTCTGCCGACCGATGATCAACGTCGCATGCTGGCCGTCAAAAGGAAGTCGATCGGCCGCAAGGCATTGCGTGAGCTCACAACGATTGTCACGCCGGATACAATTCTCCGCTGGCATCGAGAACTCATCGCCAAGAAGTGCGACCACAGCCAGAAACGCAAGTCCGTCGGACGACGACGGATTCGTCAAGTTATTGTCGATCTGGTCGTTCGCTTCGCCAGAGAGAATCCACCTTGGCGTTACGACAGAATCCAGGGAGCACTGGCCAACGTCGGATACCGACGAAAGCGGAGTGGGAGTATGCGTGCCGTGCGGGGACCACGACGGAATACAGTTTCGGGGATAGTGATTTCCAGCCGGGCGATTACGCCTGGTACGACAAGAACTCCGAAAATACGACACATCCGGTTGGCGTTATGCAGCCGAATCCGCGGGGTCTGTACGACATGCACAGGAATGCTTGGGAGTGGTATCAGGACTGGTTGGTGACTATGCGAGCGGCTCAGTGACGGATCCCACGGGGCTTCATCGGGATCGAACCGGGGCGGTAGCTGGTACCTCCGCTCCGACAGCTGCCGCTCGGCAGACCGCAGCGGGAACGCGTCGGACGTCCGGGACAACGATCTGAGCTTTCGTGTGCTCCGCAGTTCCGTCAAGTAAAGGGCGGTGGAGCCGCATGCAAGTGTTCGATTTGGTGAAGTGAAGGCTCGCCGGGGGCGAGCTGGAGCCGCGAAGGCCCACTGGGATTTCATCTTTGCCACGGAATTCACCACGGTCGAAGTGTGGACACGGAGCGGGCTGGTCAAGTTCTATGTGATCGCTGTGATGCCTGAAGACGCGCCGCGTCCGGATCTCCGGGATTACGCCGAGCCCGAATGCCACGTAGATGAAGAAACAGGTCTGCAGAAACCTGACAGACACTGAAGACAGATTCCTGAAAGACTCCAGGCATCTTATTGTGGATCGCGACACCAGCATCATCGCCATGCGGCGATTCCCTGCGCAGAACACCGAGACCAGGGTCGTTCTGTTGCTGCCGAAGAGGCCCAACCTGAACGCCTGTATGAAAAGGGGGGGGCGCAGTCTGAAGTTGGAGTGCCCCGACCGGATGATCTTCTTCGGCCGGAAGTCAATTGAGAATTCTGTTCGTGAATATTCTTGGCACTACCACGCGGAGCGAAAGCATCAGAGTCTCGGTAACGAGTTCATTGAGCCTGATCAGAATGATGGTTCTGTCGCGGTCAAAATCGAGTACCGAGAACGACTCCGTGACATGCTGATGTACCACTATCGCCGCGCGGCTTGATTTGATTCTGATCTGCCCCAGTCGTGATTATTCTGCGGTGAAGGCGCACACTCAGTTGAAACAAGACACTGATTGACTCGCCTGTGGTCCAATCGTCTCAACCAGGTTCGGCCGAAATCGTGACTCGATTCGCCTGCTAACAGGTGATTGTCAAACAGTTTTTCTGGCGTCGGAGTTTTTTGCCCCTACGGATTCAATGAAGTAAATTGCATTTAAAATGTCGCAACGGCACAATCTTAGGTGGTACGTAGCAGATCTGCGGAATGTGTTGCAACGTCTTCAGAGTCACGAACAATGTTTGGTGGACGCTGTCACGTAGAGTTCCGTTGGATTTGTTCTGTTGTTCTCTCCGTTTTTAAGAGGTCTCGTCATGCTTCCATTTCACGGTACTCGAAGGTATCGGCACCGGGCGTTTACACTGATCGAATTACTGGTCGTCATTGCGATCATTGCCATCCTGATTGCCCTGTTGTTGCCTGCGGTGCAGCAGGCCCGCGAGGCAGCGCGACGAACGCAGTGCAAGAACAACCTAAAGCAGATTCTCCTCTCGTTGCACAATTACCACGACGTCCACACGACATTCCCACAGGGACAATCCTTAAATGGGCCGGGACGGGCCGCGACATGGTGTTGTGGCGGTAATTGGCGCGTGCATGTCCTTCCGTTTATGGATCAAGCTCCAGTCTACAGCAAGGTCGACTGGAGTGGCGCCTACAGTTTCGGCGGCAGCACGAATTACGCGAAGTATGCGGGTGGTGCCGAGATACTTGCTGGCTTCAAGATGTCGGGGTTCAGTTGCCCGTCCAGCTCGCTTGACCCGAACGATCCTAGTGTCGTTAACAACCAGCAAAAAGGACAGACCCATCATTATGTGGGGATCTCCGGGTCACTGGGCGTCCCTCGTGGCGGCAATCGGAATACCGATTATGGTGGCGTTGTCCGGGGTAACGGGTTACTGGGGATCAGTCGCCACGCCAAGATTCGAGATGCGACCGATGGCACATCAAGCACAATCATGGTTGCCGAGCAGTCGGCGGAAGTGAATATCGACGGTACCTTTCGTAATGTGTCGAGCAACTATTACGGTGGCTGGTCGGGCCAGGCTGGTCGCCAGGCGACAGACAAAGCGGGGCGACCGCACTGGGGCGCCGGGACAACCTGCCTGCGATATCCCATCAATCATGGTGCCGGCAAACAGGTTGTTGCTCGCTCATCGATTCCGGGTGCCGATCGAGCATGGGACTTCAACACGATCGTCAACTCGTTCCACACGGGCGGAATCCAGGTCGGGTTAGGTGACGGAAGCATCCGGTTCATTTCCGAAAATATCGATTTTGGAACTCTTCAGAAACTGTGCTCTATGAATGATGGCGATACCGTTGGGGAATTTTGATCCCTGCCGCTCACCGTTGGTTTTTCAGGCCGGTTGGTTTGAAACCATTGTTTCGAACCAACCGGCGTTCTTTGGAATGCAGTTTCAGAGTATCTGCTCTATACGAATGGAAAGTCGAATATAATGCGAAGCGTAAGATTCATTGCCGTGTGCACCGCACTCTGTCTGTTTTCAGTTGTGCTTGTCGGTTGCGGTAGTGGCGGTAAGGAGATTGGTCCCACGGGAGAAGTCGAGGGAACGGTCACAGTGGACGGCGAGTCGCTTGCCGAAGGTTCTGTGGCATTTTACAACGAAAGCACGGGGAACACGGGCGGCGCAGAACTGGGGTCCGGGGGAAAATTTGTATGTGCTGTACCAGTTCCCGTCGGCACATATCAGGTGTCATTCGTGCCTTCGGCTGAGCTCGCTCCCGGCGATCAGGAGGCGGACAAACGTGCAGTCCAGAACGACACTATTCACGACCTTTATCGGAGTGGTGAAACATCTGAGATCGCCGCGGAGGTCAAGGAGGGACTGAACACGTTTACGTTTGACTTGAAGAAAGCAGGGCCTCAAGGCTAATCATTCTCCTTAGAGACCTGTCGGGGGCCAGCGTGAGCCAGTACCCCTGCCGGTTTCGCTCGTAGTTGTGCCGTTGAAATGTCTTTACGCTCCGAGTCCGAATCTCGAAGGAGGACTCGGTTTCGACCGATTCACATGGTCAGCGTGAGCCTGCTGCTCGGCGGGGTGATCTGGTTCTACAGTGAATCATCTGTGCTGAGCGAGATTGTGGTCAATGCTGAGGCCGCGGCCGCGGCGGGTGACTTCCGCACCGCCCAGCAGCTGGCTATGAAAGTCCTGCTGGTCGAACCGGAGAACCCCCGCGCGCGACTGGTCGCCGCGAAGTGTCTACATGTCCAGGATCGTTCTCTGGAGGCGATCGAACTGCTGTCAGACATTTCGTTCGTGCAACCCTCTCGTTCTGTTGAAGCAGCCTGTCTTGCGGGTGATATACGCTTTTTGAAGCTGTATCAGCCGTCGGAAGCCGAGGTCCTGTATCGTCAGGCACTCCAGCACGATCCATTATCGGTTGAGGCGAATGATCGGATGGCCATTCTGCTGGCCGTCACCGGCCAATGGTGGCAACAAATTCCTGCCCGACTCGCGGCGGCGGCGGCGGCGCGCGGGGACGGGTTTAACGGCTTGCATCTGTTTGTCATGGCGCTGGCAGAGAAGGCGCTAGTAAATCCGGAACTGGCTGATGCGATGTGGCAGGTCTCACCGGATGATCCTCTCGTGCTTCTCGCGGTTGCCCGGCTTGCCGTTGAGAATGAACACCACGACGAAGCGATACACATGCTTACGAACGCAGTCGCGATGTCGCCCAATCTTGTACAGGCGCATGTGCTGTTGGGGAACGAATTCTTTCATCTGGAGGACGGGGCGCGATTTGTCGAGTGGGTCCGTCGTCTCCCACCATCGGCGGACGAACATCCCGGCATTTGGGTACTGCGTGGCAAGTGGGCACAACGGAATGGACACCTGGCAGGTGCGCTCCGCTGTTTTTGCGAAGCGGTGGAGAGGGATCCTAACTATGTCGACGCGCTGTATCAGAGCGGACGAATTCTGGAATCGATGAACCGTAGCGAAGACGCAGCGCCGTTCCTTGCACGAGCCGCCAGTCTGCAGGAGTTCATCAATGCAACGAAAGCTGCCGATAATGGTGAAACGCTCGGGGCAACGGAACGAGCGGCGAAACACGCGGAATCGCTTGGGAATTACTGGGAGGCCTATGGCTGGGCATCAGTTGCGGCCTCTCACCCACAGAGTCCAGAGTGGTCGCGGCAAATGGTATTCCGGCTGAAGCCGATACTGCACACCGCCCCGGTTCAGAGGACCGACCCGAAAGACAACCCCGCAAGTACGGTTGACTATCGCGGACTGCCTTTGCCGGAATCAATCGACTTTAAGACTGCAGGCGGCGCGGCTGACGCGCCTCGCAGTACAACCGATCGGGTCTCCTTTAGTGATCAAGCCGAATCGGCAGGGATTACTTTTCAGTATCTAAACGGTTCCAGAGATGTCGCCAATGGCACGCGACACATGTATGAAGTCATGGGTGGCGGCGTCGCAGTGCTCGACCTTAACGAGGATGATTTCCCGGATCTTTATTTTACCCAGGGGGGCTCATGGCCGCCCCGGGAATCGAACGGTGAATTCCTTGACGGCTTGTATCTCAACACCAGTGGTGGGGGATTCGTGGACGTGACGGAGGCGTGTGGAATCGTAGAAGACAGGTTTAGCCAGGGTGTGACCGTGGGTGATTTCGATTCCGACGGATTTGCGGATATCATGGTTGCCAACATCGGTCAAAACCGTCTGTACCGTAACAATGGAGATGGCACATTTCGCGATATGAGTGGCGAGGTCGGCTTCGACCGTTCCGACTGGACGACAAGCTGTGCGATCGTCGACCTTTCTGGAGATGCCCACCCGGAACTGTATGCCGTCAACTATCTCCAGGGGGCCGATCTGTTCACGCGAACCTGTGGTCCGCACAATGACGGTGTGTGTCTGCCACAGCATTTTTCGGCGGCGACCGATCGTTTGTTCTTAAATGGCGGAAACGAGAGTTTTCAGGACATTACTGCCTCGTCCGGCTGCGATGTAGAAGGCGGCAAGGGGCTGGGGATTGTTGCCGGATCGTTCGGTGATTCTTCTGCACTGAATGTGTTTGTCGCGAATGACACGGTTGCCAACTTCTATTTCGAGAATCAGGGGAACACGGAGAACGGAATTCCAAAATTTCACGAGATCGCACTGGTTTCGGGATTGTCCTTTAGTGGTACTGGCAGCGCTCAGGCGTGTATGGGAATCGCGGCAGGTGACGCGAACGGAGACGGCGCCACCGACCTGTTTGTCACAAATTTTCACGGCGAGCCGAATACACTTTACCGTCAGCTCCAGGACGGAATATTCGAGGACGTATCGCTCAGAGGGCAGCTACGGCAACCAAGCCTGTCGAAGTTGGGCTTCGGCACGCAGTTTCTGGACGCGGATCTCGACGGACGACTCGATCTGGTTGTCGCCAACGGTCATATCGACAACTTCAGCCATGACGGGCGGACCGAGTATCGGATGCAACCACAATTTTTCGCCAATCAGGGTCAGGCGGGATTCCGCCAAGCCCTGGCCGCTACGTTGGGACCGTACTTCGCCCGCAAGCTTCTGGGACGATCGTTAGCGCGTCTCGACTGGAATTCGGACGGCAAAGAGGATTTTGTCGTGACGCACCTCGACGCTCCGGTGGCGTTGCTTGAGAATTCGGCGAAACAATACGGCAACCACGTTGTTCTTAGATTACGCGGCATACACTCCAGTCGCGATGCCATCGGCACCGTCGTGCAGATTGAGACGGACAAACTCAGGTTAACGCGACAACTGACCGCGGGCGATGGATTTCAGGCAAGCAATCAACGCGTGTTGACGTTCGGACTCGGCGAAGACGAAATCATTCGAAAGATGACGGTCACCTGGCCGTCCGGACGATCGGATGAATTTTCCGCGGTCCCGGTCAACACCCGTTGGATTGTCGTCGAAGGGAGGCAATCGCTGTTCGCCTCACCAGGCAATTTGTAAACTAACTGAATCGTGCGTTGCGTTCGGAATGTCGCGACCACTACCCGGAATTATTTGCGAGTGACGCATGCGGACCCCGTGGACACGAATTCTGATTGGTCACACGTCATACGAGAAACTCCTTCCCATGTTGAGGACTGGTCTTCCGGTCGCAGGTTATTGAGGTTATGTCCGCTGCACCCGCGCCGACTGAAGTGGCTCCCAATCATTCTCGATGGTGGCGTGTTGCCTGCTTTATGCTGCTGCTGTCGACAATTGTCGTCGTTTCTACCTGGCTTTCCCGGCCTGACATGGGGTCGCTTATGCGGCGCGCCAGGCTCGAATTTCTCCACGGCGATTATGAGCAGGCGATCGAAACTGTTGAACAGGTCCTGATTCGGGAACCCAACCGGATGGATGCTCTGGTCCTTGCTGGCGACACTTCGTTCGCAATGAACCGATTTGATCAGGCCCTTGTTTACTACCGCAGAGTGCCAACCGGTCCTTCCGCAGTCGCGGTACACGCACAGTTGCGCTGTGGTCGCATCGAAATGCATCACGTAGGTAACGCTGTGACTGCTGAGTCGGATTTCCGGGCGGCCCTGCGGCGCGTTCCCGACGACCCCAACGCACTATTCCAACTGGCCAGTCTGCTGGGAATGGAAGCAAGGCGCAGCGAAGCCGTTCCGTTCATTCTGCGGCTGTTCCGACTGGGCCGTTTCAACACCGATTTTCTGGCGTTGCTGGAGGCAGAAAATGGCGCACTGTTCAATATTGACGAACTCCAACGTTACCGAAACACGGCTCCGGACAGTCCGGGTGTCCTGGTTGGCCTTGCATGGCACGCTCGCAACTCCGGCAGGGATAAGGAGGCGCTCGAATTTCTTTCTCGCGCCAAAAGGACGGATCCTCAATTTGCCGAATCTCGCATCGCGCTGGCGGATTTACTGTGGGAATCCGGGCGGTACAGTGAACTGCGTCTGCTGCTCGGCGAACACGAATCGACTCGCATCGACGATGCGAGATTTTGGCTGATTCGTGGGCAATTGACTGAGTATGACGGGAAGCCGGAGGAGGCTGCACGCTGCTTCTGGGAGACATTGTTGCGCAATCCCACGAATCGCAACAGCACCTACAAGCTGTATCAGTACTTCACCGCGATCAACGATGAAAAGACGGCCGCGTTGCTGCAGCACCGGCTCGAAATGCTGCTTGAACTTCGTGTTACGTCAGACGTTGTGACTTCGCAACAGCACACCGATGCGGAGGCGATGCGGCGACTTGTCGAACAACTGGAACGTGTCGGGCAGGTCTGGGAGGCCTGGGGATGGTGTGTGGTTGCTCGCGATCTTGATCCGAATGCAAAGTGGGCGGTTGCGAAGGCCAAAGCGCTGCAGGCGATACTGAGGAACGCTTCATTGACTCTCGTGCACCGTCCGGTCGATCTGCCGTGCAATCTGTCACATCTTCCCCTACCAATATTTGAGACGACAGTCAGTGGCGAATACACATCCTCGATGCTGCCTGACTCAGCGGTCACGTTTCAAGACGACGCGGAATCGACAGGCCTGGAGTTTCAGTATTTTAACAGTCCCAGCCCTCCGGATACGGGACAATTTATGTACGAGTTCAACGGCGGCGGCTGTGGCGTGCTGGATTACGACGCCGACGGTTGGCCGGATGTGTATTTCACGCAGGGATGCCGCTGGGAGGCTCGTGGCGACCAGAACATACACCTTGACCTCCTGTTTCGAAATCTCGGTGACGGACGGTTCGTTGATGTGACGAATGCCGCTGGCCTTTTCGAAGACCGATTCAGCACCGGCGTCGCCATCGGTGACTTTGATAACGACGGATTCGCCGACTGTTATGTAGCCAACATCGGCGGCAACCGTCTGTTCCACAACAACGGCGACGGGACATTCAGCGTTGTCAATCAGCCGGCAGGTGTCGACGACCCGCACTGGTCGACCAGTTGCGTTATGGCTGATCTGAACGGTGATTCACTGCCGGACATTTATTCGGTCAACTACCTGCAAGGCGAGTCAATCTTCGAAACCGTCTGTCAACACGATGACGGACGGCCACGCATGTGCATGCCCTTCCATTTTTCCGCGGCCCAGGACCAATTCTATATCAATCTGGGAGACGGCCGGTTCGTTAATGCAACGGCGGAATCCGGCGTTCGAGTAACCGACGGCAAGGGGTTGGGAGTCGTGGCTGCAGACTGGCAGGGAGACGGCCGACTGAGCCTGTTTGTTGCCAATGATACGGTTCCGAATGCGTTTTTCGTGAATCGAGCATCGCAGGATGATGATGGGCCAATCTTTGAAGAGCGAGCTATGCCGGCGGGAATCGCACTGAACCATGCAGGCAGAGCAGAGGGATGCATGGGAATCGCGGTCGGAGACGTTGACGAAGACGGTGGCCTGGACCTGTTCGTCACAAACTTCCTTCGCGAGTCGAACACGTTGTATCGTTCGCTGCCAGGATCGTTCTTTGCCGATACCACACCGGATTCGGGACTTGCGGAACCCAGCCTTTCGATGCTCGGATTTGGCACGCAGTTTCTCGATGCGGACCTCAACGGTCAGCTTGACTTGATCGTTGTCAACGGTCACATCGACGATTATCGCCGCTACGGTCGACCGTATAAAATGTCGCCGCAGTTCTACCACAACACGGGACAAGGTCAGTTTTCGGTGCAAAGCGGTTCTCAAACCGGTCCGTATTTCAGTCAAGCGTTCCTTGGCCGCAGCCTTGCCCGCTGGGATTGGAACCGTGATGGGCGGGAGGATGCGGTGATCTCCAATCTGGATCATCCGGCCGCTTTGTTGACGAATACCACACGGCAGCACGGCAGATATCTGTCGCTGCGACTGCGAGGAGTCGAATCGTCGCGAGATGCTATCGGCGCCACTGTCACATTGCATGTTGGTGATCGACGGATCATTCGTCAGTTGACCTCCGGTGATGGCTATCAGGCCAGCAACGAACGAACGTTAATTTTCGGTCTTTCGGATTTCGCACGCGTGAAGCGGGTGGACATCGCGTGGCCGTCCCGAAGGACCGAATCCTGGAATAATCTCGAAGCTGATGGTGAGTATCTCGTAATCGAAGGCGTTGATCGCGCATTCCGGCTGGACAGGATTGGTCTGACAACGACCGCAGAGGACCGTCAGGAAAAATAAAACGGAGAGCGCTTTCGCGTCAATTGACTATGCAAGTCTGGCTTTCAGGCACGATCATCACTTTCGCCGAAATACGAATATTTGTCCGATCCTTGAGCGGAACTGTCCTCCTCCATGAATCGTGCCAGTTCCCAACTTAGAAATGGTCTGAAATGTATGGCGGTCAGCACTGCATCCGGTGCTGGTGGCCTGTACCCCCGAGCGCTGTGCGGGCAAACTGCATGGTAATGACGTGTGCCGCATTTTGCCTTCACACGAGTTTCCAGCAGAGTGTCAAACAAGTCCACGTTGAGCAAATCGTTACGAAGCGTTCCGTTGAATGATTCGACAAGAGTCGTTCTTCCGGGGGGCTCCCTGGTTCGACAAACAGAGTCCGGACGCACTTCCGATGCGGCGTTCAGTCACAGACGTCGCGCCTCGGCTGTTTCAGAGGTTTTCAGCCCTGCCGGATGCCACCCTCCGCAAAATCGATCTGTCCGGTTCCGCCTCGGCAACCAGCTTCTTCAATCGTGCGTTTTCTTTCTCCAGCGTCTTCAAACAAATAGTGACTGTGCAGTTCGTTGCCTGGTTACTTACCGTCTGCGCATCGTCGATGCAGACGCCACGCAGCTGGCGAGTACTGATACGATACAGGAGTCGAACAACGCCAAAGAATCAGGATTTTCGACCTAGTTCTCACGGGGGTTGGTTTATGATTCGATCAACGTTGCAATTTGGCAGCGCTGCAGCCAGCTTGGCGACCTCTTCCACCGACGCCTGTGTCCCGCCGATTCCGATGTAACGCAAACTTTTAGACGAAGCAAGTTGCATTATTCCTGCACCGGTCACACGGCTGTCCAATAGCATAAGCCTTTTCAAAACCGGCATCGTGGCAAAGACGTTCATGCCACGATCGGTGGCTTTCGTGCAATTCATCAGTGAGACAACGTTAAGTTTTTTCAGTCGCCCCAAAGCGTCCAGGCCGGCACCTGTGACCTGTGAATCCATCAGTACGAGCTCCTTCAAGGACGGGAACTTGCTGAGTTGAGCCACGCCGGCGTCGGTGACGTGCTCTGCTGGAAACTCAAAGACCTCCAGCGTTTTCCACTCAGGCAGAAGGGTCAGATCTGCGTCCCCAAATTGAGTATCCGAAATACTAAGGCGGCGAATTTCAGGAAATGCATGTGCGGCAAGATGCCGGGCTTCACCCTCGCCAATTGCGATTTCAAGTTCCTCCAACTGGTCCAGACCTGACAGCCCCTTGAGGGCCGACAGTTCAATGTTGCCTTCGAGAATCAGGCGTTGCAATTTGCTCCAGTTCCCAAGCGCCGCGATACCCGTCGCAGTCACGTCTACACTGCCGAGCGTCAGTTGTTCAACTCCTGGCATCTTACTTAGTCGAGCGAGACTGTTGTCGTCAATCGTCGATCGGACGAAGTGAATAACCGTAAGACTTTCAGATTTGACAAGTTCCGCGTCGACCAAATCATCGATTCCCCGACACTCGTAAAAAAGAATTTCCTGCAGCATTGCATGTTCTCGCAGGGCCACGATCTGCTCCGGCGACACGTCCATAGCATAGAACTCAGCGCTAACCACCTGGTCCTGCGCATTCCTGTGTAAGTTAGGCGACTGTATCCGGGAGGGTAACGCACTAACCGACGATGAGGAATTACGGCCTTCATCGTCGGCATTCTGGAAATACAGTAGCGAGAGAATCACAGTGAAGCACAACCCCGCCACCAGATATCGCAGTGTCCGTCGGTCAATCGTCACGATTGTTTGTCCCGTATGGTCAAGAAAACTTCGCCGAACTCAAAACGCCGTGAAACACGGGGCTCACGCCACGCCAGAGTCTCGCATCTCAGCCGCTTGATTTCATCTCTCGGCATTGGAAACTGGCAAATTTCTGCGCCGAACATGACCTTTCTGCTACAGCCATGGCACATTCTGGTTGCTGCATTCTGCGGCCCGGTGAACCAGCGACAGCAACGGATTATCCAATTCCGGAATGCGCAGATAGAAACGCTGCTGAAGAAACAAGCATCTGCTGCCGGATGACAATCAGCGTCGGTTACCGGCCGTCAAGGCTCATCTCACAGGCCGTAACGCTCTGCTGGAATTGGCGACCATCATTATGCCAGATACAATTCTCCGCTGGCACCGCGAACTCGTCGCGAAGAAGTTCGATTCGAGCGAGCAACGAAAGCCCGGACGCGGAACGGACTGGTGACGGTCTACGTTCTCGCCGCGATGCGCTTGAAAACTCGCCGCGTCCGGATTGTCGGGATCACGCCGAGGCTCAATGCCAGGTGGACGAAACAGGTCTGCAGGAATCTCACCGATTGTCATGACGGATTCCTGAAAGACGCCAGCCATCTCATCGTGGATCGAGACACCAGCTTCATCTCCATGCGTGAGTTCATCAAGAAAACACCGATACCGAAATGGTGTTGCTGCCACCGAAGAGTTCCAACGTGAACGCGTACATGGAACGTTGGTTCCGAAGCCTGAAGTCCGAGTGCCTTGACCGCATGATCTTCTTCGGACGGAAGTCACTGGAGAACGCTGTACACGAATACGTTCAGCACTACCACGGCGAGCGGAATCATCAAGGACTCGGTAACGAAGTCATCGAGCCTGTAGATGCTGCTGCCGCCGCCGGAAAAATCGGATGCCTTGAACGGCCTGGTGGCATGCTCAAGTGCCACCACCAACCCAAGGATATACTGCAAGATCAGCATCTGTTCTTGTCAAGTGGAAAGATTAGTTGTCCGGTGTTACGATCAACACCCAAGGTGTTGCTAAATGAGTTACCGAAGCCTATCGATCGCGATTCTGCTCGTCACGGGCTCGGCTTGGGCTGCCGATCCGGCTATTGAACGTCAGCGGCTCGATTTCTTCGAAACAAAGATCCGTCCCGTCCTCGTCGAGCATTGTTACGAATGTCATGCCGCTGAGTCCAGGAAGTTAAGTGGAGGCTTGCTCGTCGACTCACGCCAGGGTTTGCTGGAAGGTGGCGAATCGGGACCGGCTGTTGTACCGGGCGATCTGGAAGAAAGCCTGCTGATTTCCGCTCTGAAGCACGATGGCTTCGAGATGCCTCCCCAAGGGAAGTTGTCCGCAGCAGTCATTGCGGATTTCGAAAAGTGGATTCGCGACGGTGCGATTGATCCACGTCGCGATACCAACCTGGTTGCCAGGCCGAAGGCCATCGATATTGAAGCCGGACGGAAGCACTGGGCTTATC
>Ga0315332_10001182_pt1 | contig 13571 bp, 12 predicted proteins | sample M110034915metaG_FD_203455 | JGI IMG/M metagenome (GOLD analysis project Ga0315332, IMG submission 203455) | Ammonia-oxidizing marine archaeal communities from Monterey Bay, California, United States - M1 100m 34915 | ecosystem: Environmental > Aquatic > Marine > Intertidal zone | place: USA...
TATTATGGTTTTTAATATGAGTTTTCATCATTTGATACTGCAGCAAAGTATGTACAATGGGGGCATTTGGAGCAGCTCTCAAGAATGTCATTAACGCTTCATCAATATTCTTTTCGAAATATTCGTAAGAGTTGTAAAAAGTATTTTTTATTTCTAATTGTTTACTTATTTTTTTTGCCGCAATGGTATCATGTGATGAGGGTGTCCCAAATGTAAAGGTGTCGAAAGAGATTTTGTTTTCCATGGCAAGTGAAAGGATGACTTTGGTGTCAAATCCACCAGTCAATGGAATTTTCATTCTTTTATTTAAATCTAAATTTGACGTTATGTTTTCTGTCAGGCTTTTTGTCATTTCATCAAGCCCACCGTCGTTTTTACGGAAAATATAGCTTCCTATGAAATATGATTTTTGAAACTTAAATTGGTCACCTTTTTTCGAGTAAAGCATGCCTCCTTCAAATTGTTTAATTTCTTTAAATATAGTCCTAGATTTAAGGGTGTAGTTGAACAGGAAATAATCTTGTAGGGCATTCTTATTAAATGTAATTTCCTTTAAGCAATCAATCAATTGGTCAAAGTCATTTGAAATATTGAAAGAAGCTTCTTGTTTATTTAGATATAACGGATAAATTCCAAAAGGGTCATTGTAGCACTTTAGTGAATTACTCTTTTTATTATAGAACGCAATAAAGCCCCAATGGAATTTCTCTATGTGAAATGAAAATTCAGAATATAATTTTTCGGGATCGCTTTTTATGTTTTTGATTTCGTTTCTTAAGGCAAGATTTACATGTGCAAAAACGAATGATGTATCATTTTCAATGATGAGCAGATCATTTATCAGCTCCTTTTTAAACTTAAAATACAGACCCTTAAGACTTTTCATCTCAAATAAATTTTGATCAGGGGAAGAAAATTCTTGATTTGAAATAAAAATACTAGGATAGCCCATTTTAACGCCTGCTCTTATTTATTTTCTCTCGCTAAAGCCACGAGAGTCATTTTGTGATTCCTTAATCTTATCATTTGACCTAAGAAAAAGCCAATAATAAATAATAATATAACTCGATAACTTGCAAATTGCAAACCACCAGAAATTGACATTACCATGCTTAGCGTTATTAAGCTTACAATTAAGGAATAATTTTCACCGATCAGATTTTTATATACTGGGTCATTAAATGATTTGGAGCTTCGTTTAATTGACCAGGCCATTTTCACATACATGTAGAATAGATATAAATAAAATATTAAACCAAGAACCCCGGTTCCATGAAGGAGAATGTTATAATCAACATGAAGCTGTCGTTCACGGCCAAAATACTTTTTCATCACAGATTTAGAGTTGAAGGCTTCTGTACCAAAAGTGATTTGATACAGGTTTGAATTTGATAATTCTTCAATCACAAAAAAGGTCTCTTTGTATCTGTTTTCATTTTGGATTTCATTTCTTTCAGTCGATCGTGCATCGATTCTTTTTTGTAATGTATCTGAATACTCATTACTAAAAATGAATAATGAGAGTGCGATGAGCCCCAATCTAAGAGCTGTACCTGCCTTTTTAGAGGAAACGAGTATATATATTAATACTCCTGCTAAAAACCCTAGTATAGCGCCTCTTTTCAGACTGATTAAAATAATAAAAACGGAAGCTGAGACAATAAAAAGATTTATGTATCTAGAATAAGGTAATCGTTTGGTATTGTATGAGTTAAAAAAGACCAATAGTATGGCTGCAATAATAATAGGCGCAGTAACAGAGGCTCCTCCTTGATAAAATGAATCTTCATGATATGTGGAAACCCCTATTTTATATACTTGAGATACGATATAGTTAATAATTAGGATGACAAGTACAAAATAAAGGGACTTGATAATGTGAGTGTTTTTAGCTTTTCCCAGCTGCATTCCTACAGGAATCATAAGGAAAGAAACGGACATTTTAAGAAAGCCATCGATAAGGCTTTCTCTCAGGTCTGTAGTCTGAAGAGTCAATACCAGTATAAATAATAGGTAGAACAACAGAAGAATATTGTATCGTGTTTTCTCTAGTCCATATTGAAGGAAAAAATAAAGAATGATGAAAAGCAGATATGATGTACGAAGTATCCCAATTTGACCTTTTAGGTCAGGAAAGAAAATCATTATCATATCCAATAAAATATTTACTATCGGAATAGATATAGCTAGGCGTATGAACAAGCTATTCTCCATTAGAATATTTCTTTTTCAAATTCATCAAAAATTACCTTATTTTTTTCATTGAACTCTTCTACACTTTTAAAATCGAACTCATTTGATTGCATTTTATGGTCAATTTTAATCCCAGCTAACCTCTTTACACGGTTGAAATAAATAAAATGAATAAATTTCAATAGATCTTTTTGCTTGACATCAAAACTAAATTCCTCATCTCCAATTATTTGTTTCAATTTATCGAAATAGTTTGCTTTAGTTGGAGGCGTCATCACAAATGATTCATTTTTATAAAAGGCATCTCCAGCGATAAGACATGGTTTATTGTTAAATGCTATTTCCATTCCAATTGTGCTAGAATAAACCAGCCCGGCTTTCATGTATTTGATTAGTTCATAAGAGCTTACTTCATCTTTTGAACCGTAGACTTTTATATTCTGGCCTTTAAGTTTATCCTGAATTTCATCTAGATATATTCCAATGAAATCATTTGTCGGTTTTATTAACTTAGCCTCTGCTGGATGTACTCTTATTACTAGGAGCTGTTTTGGTTTATTGTTTATCCAAAAATCAATTATTTTATTGATCCAGTCCTTCAATGAATCAAATATTGGATTTCTACCCAAGACGGCTGTATCAAAATTTAAATTTGTGAACAGTACAACATAATCTTTATCCCTTAATTCATAATCTATTTCAATGTCCATATTAAGTCGGTCGTACATTTCTTTGCCCTTACTTAATCCATTGAGATATGAAATAGCTTGATTTTCCTGTTCTTCCATGAAGGGGAGCTTTTGAAATTCATCCCATTCTTTATCCCATCTTAATTTCATCACCTCGTCATTCTTTTTATAGATCCAAGAATCCTGTCCAATATATGTTTCCTGAGTAATATAATTGATTGAATGTTGCTCAGCCCATAATCGGTAATACCCTTCTAAGGATAATGTTCCATTATATAGCATAATTGATTCTGGCTTAATTTCTGGCTGCTCTTGAATTAAGTGCTTTAAACTAAGATGAATTGTGATAATTGATTTAATAAATTTTTGATAAACCAGTCTGGTTTTTTCGTTGTCTTCTAGTTTACCGATGAAAAAATAGCGCATAACAGACTTCTCTGCTAACTTTCCAATGGGAATAGAATCAAAATGATAATTCAGTAAAGAATTAAGGTCATTGAGTCCAGTGGTTTCTTCCATTGCAATTTTGGAGTCTTCGGCGTGGTTGTATTCAGAGATATAAAGAATTTCTGCATGAGTCATTCTTTTTAAATATTTGTAGGGTTGAGAACAATTATAGCATAAATAAGAATCACTTTCTCGTGTTTTATGAGCTCTTTCACTATTGCAGACTGGAACAGCTTTATCGCATACCATATATACACAACGATAGCCTTTTTTTGCCATTCGATACCCTATAACAAGATTCATAAAAAAGAAAATATTATTACCTCCTGAAAAGAAGGGAAATAATATGACTTTTTCTGAAGAAGTGTTTTTAGGAATTTTTGAATCTTTAAAGGACTTTCCGATCAATCTATAGTTTAGATTTCTTTGGAATTGTTTTTTGATCTTTAGTTTACGTAATACAAAATTCAACAATGGAACTATGATGCTAAAAATTCTCAGCTTATCTAAAATAATGATCAAGGGTTGACCAATTTTCTTAAGCCTCTGTAGACGATTTAGATATTTAATTCCTTGACTTGACAAACCTTTTAAATGGATTAAATGAAACCATTGCAAATTCTGCTTTATATCTTTTAAAGATCCAAAATATCGTTATTGAGATAAATGCAAGTCCTAAAGGAATATAAATAAGCATCAGGTCTGCAAGTTTCATATTCAATACATTTATAGAAATCATTGAGTTCACATATAGTATGATTATAGAAGCTGAAATGGCCACTGCATAAATTGTGATAAAACGATTGACATTGAATATGCCAGGACGTAATTTTTTTAGATAGAAAAACATTAGAATGGAACCCGTAAATTTACTCACGACTATAGCTATTGGAATAGAGTAGGGAGTATAAAAAATAAAGAAAGTCATTATTCCTAATTCAATAAAAAACCTTAACACAGTGATCTTGAATAAGATCTTGTATTGAGATTCAATATACATGGTTCTAGATAGAAAATTAGTCATTAGATTGGGTAAAAAACCAACACTCAATATTTGGAATATAGTAAAAGTAAGAAGGACTGCCTGATCATCAAAGGCACCTCTTTTGAAAAGGATGACCACAATAAATGGTGCAAAAACCATGAGTGCGATTTGCATAATCGATGAGATTTCGCTCAGAAATGATTCTATTTTATTTGAGTATCGAAGAAATTCTTTTTGGCTTTCTTCTCTCCTTTTGATTTGTTCAATATAGCTAGTGGTTAAAACGGAGGATAGAAAAGCCATTCTCGGAAGCTCTGTGAGACTTTTAGAATAGTTTAATGCACTTAAAAAACCTGGCTGAAGATACCTCATACATAAGGTTCTTTCCCAAAAAGTGGATAAATAATTTATAAAGGTTTGTGCTCCCAGGTTTAATGTCTGGCTCATGATACTTGTCCATTCCTTGAGGTGTTTTTTCCACGCATTTTTCTTAATAAACGAAGAGAAATTCAATCGATGAAATCGAATAAAGAAAATGGAATTGACCAAAGGCGTTATGAAAAACCCTATGGCAAATGCCTTTATACCAAATTCATTAACAAAAAAGAGGATCGCTAAAATGCCTAATAGCTCAGAGAAGAATGAAGCATATAGATATGATTTGTATTTCTCATTAGCGTATAATAGATGTCTTAAGCAAGAAACATATGCGGCCGGTATTCTACTCAGAATCACATAAAATGAAATTTCTGAAAAAACGATTAATTGATCATTTTTAATTTCAAAAAGATTACTAAAAACAGGAAGGGAAAACCAATAGATGACACTTAAAACAATAGTCAAAAGAACTATGGAGTGTACAAAAATGGCTATAAATTCTTGTGATATTGATGATTTGTCTTTGAATCTTGTAACTAGGATTTCACCTGCTCCTCCCGCTATAACACTAGCAATAATCGCAGGAACTATTTGAGCTGCTATGAATAAATCCACATGTGCCGAAATTCCTAAAAAGAATGCAAGAAGTACTTGCTTTAATAAACTACTTGACTTAAGTAGAAATTGTGCAATGAGAAGTATTCCCGTATATTTTATTTGTTTACTGGAACTTCCCATTTATTTTCGATAAAAAATTCAAATCGTTTAGTTGTTCTTCAAGGGGTTTTAGGTTTTCTTTTTCATCTTCAATAAACGCTTTGACCTGTTCAAAAACACCAGGTTTGAATTTTTCATCTATTGAGTAATCCAAATCTACTTTTTGTATTTCAATGGATCCAATTTGCTGCTCTTGAAGTATTTCAAGAGGGGATAGAATGAGCTTTCGCTTTGCTGTGTTGACCTCAACTCCCCATCTTCCGGACGACTCCCAGTTTGCATAATAACTAAAGATACAATTGGCATCTGTTATTCCCGCCCCACTATATATACTAGGCTTATGCCATTCGATATTTCCAGAGGTATAAGAGGACAATTCTTTCGGTTTACCAATTAAAGAAAATGCCAGATCAATGACATGTGTGGAATTGGCTAAAAACCAATTTCTCTTTAGTTCATCAGATTTCTTAAGTTTTTTAATGATGTGAGACCATTCAGTAAATTCAAATCGAGCAGACAAAGCTCCCCCATCTTTTTTGATTTCCTGTTTGGCATATAGCACCGACTTGTAAAATCTGCGATTATAAGCTATATATATATTACTATTATTTTTAGAGAGATTTCCGAGATTAATGATTTCTTTTTCGTTTATTCCTCCCGGTTTTTCAACCAATATATTTATTATTTTTTTATTTATTAATAAGGTAGCTACCTTAAATAATGCTTCTACTTGAACAGCAACTATGGCATAATCAGGCAATCTTTGAATTCTTTCAAGATATTTTTCAATACCACCTGAAATACATTCCTTTCCTGTTTTATCGGTAAATTCTTTGGCTTTTCCTTTTGAGTTTCCGACAACTGTGAATGAGACGTTCAGGGACTTTAAAACTTCGCAATATGCGATAGCCATATTTCCAGAACCAATAAGTACTATTTCTTTCATTATGTAATGGGTAGGCGTTTGTAATCTTCTCCTGAATTTTTAAATGCAAAATTCTTTAATGATTCTATGAATGATTTATGACACATTTTACTTGTATCAAGAGGAGTAAGGTTAGGTGATTTGCCATTTAAAATATCTTCAATAAGATATGTTGTCAATTCACTTTGAAAAGGAGTCTTAATAGGCGTATCTGATAACCATTTTGAATTTTTAAACCTGCTAATGATCGCTCTTCCACCTTCTTCTATGTGGAATTTGTGTTGAGCACAGATTATTTCAATAGAGGTTGCTTTATTTTCACCCTTTAATGAGGATAAAAGCAGACTAGATTGTTTATCATAGTGCACCCATAGGTGACCCGTAAATTCAATATATCCAGGTCTCTTACTTGGCATGATTTCTTCCAGGTGATGATTCGAGATAGAAAGGGGAAGCTTATCCATCAAAAATGAAGCTAGGTCAATGAAGTGTAGGCCATTACATGCAAGACCCCAATCATTGCCCAATATATGTATATGAGAAATGGTTTCGTTTGATTTTTTCAACTCTCTTTTAAGCTCCTGATAATATGGATACATCCTTCGAGGATGATTTACAAATACCTGTATTTCTTTTCCTTTTAGGACCTCTTCCAATGTTTTAAACTCTTCAATTGACTGAAAAACGACCTTTTCTAAGATTAAAACCTTGACTTCTACCTTGCTTAAGAGCTCTATTATTATTTCTATTCGATGATTTGAATTCGTGCTGATGATTATAGCTTCATATTGTCCGTGGAGGTCTTGAATGCTTTCGTGGTACTTGATTTGAAGCTCAGAATCAATTTCCTCATTTCTTTTCTTTGACAATAATGTTGCGGCCTGATTAGGCTCTACCACATCAATGTCAATATTGTATTCCTGCACTTTTAAAACACCTTGTATGTGTCTACTGCCAATTTGACCTGCACCTATTATTCCTATTTTCATAAACAGGTTAGCCCTCCGTCTACCATAATATTTTGACCGGTAATATATTTTGAATTTTCGCTTAATAAAAAACTGACTATGGGGCTTATATCATCGGGATGACCCATTCTTCCCATAGGTACCTTTTGAATATATTTACTTACAAAATCTTTTTCTTGATTATCATATATCCCACCGGGAGATATGGTATTCACTCTTATCTGATCTTTTCCGAATTTCGCGGCCAGGTAATTCGTGAGACTGTTTATGCCTCCTTTAACCATGTTGTATACACCTGGTGGATTCATTTTGGTATTCTTATACAAGGAAAAATCATTTCCAACGGAACCATAAATAGAAGAAATATTCACAATACTTCCTCCATTGTTTTTTTGTAAGTACGGCAATACCTTTTGGCAGCACAAATAATAGCTGGCCAGTTGAAAATGGAGCTGGTTTACTAAATTTTTCTCCTCAACATCAAAAAAATCAGCAGCAAATTCTTTTTTTCTAGGATATGCATTATTTACGAGTCCGTCTATTCTGCTATATTTCTCATAAATTTGATTAACAGTATCTTCTATTTCAGCTTCATTTGTAATGTCACATTTGTAGTGCTCACAAGAACTCGAAGAGGGGATTATATCGATATTAATCGGAATGTAATTCTCGTTAAGAAGGGTCTCTATTATAGATTTACCTATTAGGCCAGAACCACCTGTAACGAGAATGATCTTTTCTTTATTTGATTTCTTCATTAAGACAAATTTTCAATACTTCTACTGCATCACCTATTGAATTCATGGTATGCTCATTTTTATCAATACAATTCAAAAAATAACTCATTTGACGTTTTAGTAGTTCGGCTCGTTCTATTTTTTCAGAAAAAATAATTTTCCCTTTAGCCTCTGAAAATATTGAATATTTCAATAAATCTACTATCAGAACGTCATTATTTGTTATTATTTCGATAGATCTTCTGGGAGTTCTGCGATAATAATTTAATGAAACTGTGACGATTCCTTTTTCATATTCCAAAAAATAGTTAGCGTAATCTGGGGCCTTGATGCCAAGAGAGGATAAGTTTTTTTTGTGAGAAACTATATTGTTGGGACCTCCAATAAGGTGGAATATATAATCTAGCTCATGTATTAAATCAAGATCAACACCACCACCACTTTCTCTGTTAGCGCTATAATTTTCTAAATAATTGTATTCTGGCCTCCAGTCTGGAAGATAAGAGCCACAATAGGCGTTTATTTCTATCCAATCTAATTTTGACAAATGCTCCTTTAAATATTTTATACAAGGGTGAAATCTTAGGTTACACGATATCAATGAAACCATATTCGAGGTATTGTAATGGTCCAAAATGTATTGAGCGTCTTTTATTGAATTTACAATCGGTTTTTCAATTAATATGGGAATGCCCATTGGTAATAGCTGTATGATGCTTTCTTTGTGTAATGAAGTTGGATTTGATACCACAGCAAAAGTAAATTTTTCTTTAACTTCAGATAGAGCATGGATACTGATTACCCCATCCATCTCATTACTTTTTGATGATGAACGAAGAGCAAATACCTCTGCATCTGGCTTAAGTTCTTTTAGCGCAGCTATATGCTTTTTGGCGATAGATCCTAAACCAATGAATAGTACCCGCATCAAAATTGAAAAAGATTATTTTGAAGAACAGCCTCCATAAGCTTAAAATCCTCGGGTTCATCAATATCGAAACAAATGTGAGGCATTTCATAAATTAAAGACCTTTCAGTAACCATTTTGATATAATCTCCCTTCAAAAAGGCATTCGTTAAAATGTAAAAGGAGGCATTAAGCTCAAATACCACAGGAGCTTGCTGTCGACCCGTAATATTGTCCTTCGTAATTACTTTTTTAAAATAACCATCTTCTTTCTTTTCAATCATATTGAAATAAGGGTTTTTCCTGGATTTACTTACAGAAAAAATATTCAATGCATTTTCATCTTTTTTCAGCCTATTTAGCGCCTCTAAAATATCATTCTGGTTTCTCAGGGGAGAGGTGACGTCCAAATCAATCACATAATCATATGTTTTACCGTAAAGTCTTTCTGCATTTAAAAGTACATTTCTAATGACATCAATTTTAGGAGTGTGGTCCATCGCGAGTGTTTTGTCTCGAATATTTGGAACCTCATATCCTTCATTTATAAGATGGGTTTTTATTTTTTGATCATCAGTACTGAAATACAAATCAAATTCTATAATTCCTTTAAGTTCATTAATAAAGCCTAGTGTATAATCAATGAGCGGTTTCCCATTTAATGACTTTAAATTTTTGCCAGGGATTCCTTTTGATCCTCCTCTAGCACAGACACTAATTAATATATTTGGATTCATTGATTAATTAAAGTTAACCTCCTCTTGTGCTCTTTTAAAATCTTCGTGACTGCCAATATCCAACCAATATCCTTTAAAAGGGAATGAAACAACTTTTTTCTTTTTTTGCATCATTAGATTAATGAAATCGGTGGCATTAAAAAAAGTATCCTTAGGCAAATATTTCAATATTTTCTTCTTTATCAAGTATGCGCCACCATTTGCATAGTAGGTGTATGTAGGTTTTTCTTTCAGAGCGGATACGACACCATCAGAACTCTCAATTATTCCATATGGAACATCTACTTTCCATGGTATTGTCAAAACCGATATGTCCGCATCTTTAGATTTGAAATCAAGATAAAATTTCTCAAAATCAATAGCTGATATAAGGTCGCCGTTTAAGAGTAATACATATTCGCTACTGTAATTAATGTTTTGATGTAAAACTCCAATGGTTCCTAATGGTTTATCCTCTTCAATAAAATTAAAATTGAGCTCGTTTTCAAATGATGATAAGTGATTGATTACTTTTTCTTTTAGATAATTTACACTTACATGAAAATTGGTTACTCCATACTTTTGAAGCCTTTCAATACTGTAGTCAATAACCGCTTTATCATTTATCTTGAGTAATGGTTTTGGTGTATTTTTGGTTAATGGCCATAGCCTCGAACCTCTTCCCCCTGCCATGATTACTACATCTATTGGTAAATAGGATTTTTGAGTTCTAAAGTTAATGATGTCAATAATTTTGTTGGATTCATTGTCTAAAACCGGAATGATTTTAAAGTTTTTCTCTCTTAGAGCGATGAGTTCACTTAGATCGACTTCGTTTCGACGTGTGAATTTTGGATCAGAATGTATGATGTCTATGACTTTGGTCTCTAATGTGGCTCCATTTAGCATACCGCGACGAATATCTCCATCTGTTAAAGAGCCTTTAAGATTCCCTTCACCGTCAACTACGAATAATATGGCATCCATCGCTAATTTATTTAATAGAAACATAGCTTCTTTTATGTTCTTTGAAAGCTCTATTAAATGCCTGTTTACGGTTTTATTCATTACCTATTTTATTTAATAAATCAAGAGCCAGAGGTATTGAGTTTCCATTCCCAAATAGCTCTTCACAATTCTTATTCTCAAAATTACATGATATTTGTTGATCAATCCAATTCTGAATTGAATCAATATTCATATCACAGTGACTAATTATTTTATCAGATATTCTACCTTCCTGCCTTTTTCCAATATTTAAAATTGGGTTACCGAAATATGGTGCCTCAACAAAGGAACTGCTACTATTTCCAATAATTAGCTTAGCATACTTTAAATGACTATAAAACTCATCAGAACCAAGGTTTTTATGGATTGTGATATAAGGACTTGATTGTGAAGTTATGACTTGAACAATTTTCTCAAAACCTGGATCACTATTTGGATAGGTAATAACAACTCTTAGCTGTTGAGATACCAGATATTGTATTGTTTGATTCATGATTTCTGCAATGTTCTCACCCAGTTTTTGTGAAGGGTGAAAAGTCATTAATGCAAATGAATCTGAATGGGGTGGTGCATTTTTTCGTTTTTTAAAGTCAAGTAAATAATCCACAGAAAATGATCCGATGTTGTATATCTTATTCTTATCCATTATAGAGGGAACCTTCTTTAAATTTGCCAAGGCAATTTCATTAGTAACCAAATGTTGCTCTGAAAGATTTGAAATATTATATCGATAGGCGTCATCCCAAGACCCTTTGCTGATATTCCCACCACCATAGTGAATAATTGCTGTTTCAGAAAAATGAGCACCTAAGGCGCAGGCATACGCTTCAATTCGATCACCTGTTATAAATATGTAATCTGGATTTTCATTTGTGCACAGCTCATGAATATGCTGAACTATAAAATTGAATTCTTTTACACCGGGGCTTTGATTTTCTTTAAAAGCCGCTAATTGAATTAATTCACCAGAAAGTTTGTCTTTTTCAATGGCATGATTTGTACTCCCAAAGCTTTTAAGGAGATGACTACCTGAAATAATTAATTTATAGAAATGAGAGTCATTTTTATCCAATGCCATCAATAAAGGGCGTATAATCCCATATTCTGATCGCGAACCCGTAAAGAACAATATTTTCAAGATAATTGGTCTAATTTGATGACTCTATTTGATTCAATATCAACTGTTGCCTTTTTTCCAATAACTAGAGAAGTATTCAGACTTGAAATTCCATTTCCAGGTCTTTTAAAACAAATCATACTTTCATTAATAATTGCTCCTTTCGGTATATTTACTTTTGAAACAATACTTTTTCTAGCCATCAATCTTATTTTCTTTTCTTGATCTGAGAAGGTTTTCTCTTTCTGACCTAACATTTTTTCGACTCGTCTAATTGAAATGACCAACTGTTCAAATTCAGTTATAGTTGAGGAGGCCTTATGGTCGGGTCCTTCTGCATTACGATCAAACGTAACATGCTTCTCAACAACCTTAGCTCCCATGGCTACAGCTGCAACACAGGCTTCATTTCCTAGTGAATGGTCTGAATATCCAACGTTACAATTGAAGCGTTCTTTAAGGCTTTTAAGGTTGTTTAAATTGATTTGAGTATCCTTTGCGGGATAATTACTGACACAATGCAGAATTGTAATATTTTTTTTATCGAGGCTATTTAAAACGGATAATGACATGCTGATTTCTTCGAAGCTTGTCATACCTGTCGATAATAAAATGGGTTTATTTTGTTGCGCTATATATTCAATTAAATCTTTCGTTAAATTTTCACCAGAAGAAATTTTAAATATAGGAACATTGAGTACTTGATCAATGTAGGTTAAGCTATCAATGTCGAAGGCGGTGCATAAATACATTACGTTTTCATGTTCACACCATTCCTTTAGTTCTTTATGTTCTTCAAAACTAAGCTTATGGCGTTTAGCCATTTCCAGTGGCGTTTTACTGTTCTCATTTTCTTTTTGATAATCTGCTTTAAATGAGTCGTTAGAATATACATTTTCTGGAATAGCAAGCTGAAATTTAACGGCATCCACCCCAATTTTACTCAAATCACTCACCATAGATTTAGCAATGCTAATATTCCCATTATGATTGGGTCCAATCTCTGCGATGATAAATGTGCTATTCACTTTTTTCTTTTGCGGGTATTCCAAATACCTTTCTATTTGGTTCAATGGATTTGACGACGACTGCTCCAGCACCTACGATAACATTACGTCCGATTTGTACACCTGATATAATTCTTCCTCCCATGGCGACAAGAGATTCTTCCCCAATAATGGCATTAGCGCCAACACTAGCTGATGCTGAAATGAGTGTGTGACTTTCAATATGAGTATGATGACCAATACTTGAATTTAAGGCAAGAATTACATTGTTTTCAATCTTCGCCTTTGTATTAATGACCGTACCCGCATATATGGTAATACCTTCGCCTAATGAAGCTGTCTTTGAAATTGAGGTAAATGGATGAATCACATTAATAAAATCAAACCCTTGGCTTTTTAACTTGTCAAATACTTCTTTTCTTTTATTATTACTGCTATAACCACCAATTCCCATTGCTAATTTGAATGATGTATCTTTATTCATGTTTAATAATTCAGAATCGTTTCCTAAGACGGGATAACCACAAAATTCGCGCATCTCGATGTCTTGAGATGTGACTCCAATGATTTCATAATTATTTTGAGAACTAATAATATCAATTACTACTTCTGCTTGATTTCCACAACCAATTACTATAACTTTTTCAGGATTCACTTTATTTTTTTTGCTGGTATACCTACGTAGGTTGAATTTGCATTACAATCTGCATGAACAAAGCTGAGCGCGCCTATAATTACATTTTTCCCTATCGTAATCCCATGTTGTAAAACGGCATT
>Ga0315332_10001183_pt1 | contig 13571 bp, 14 predicted proteins | sample M110034915metaG_FD_203455 | JGI IMG/M metagenome (GOLD analysis project Ga0315332, IMG submission 203455) | Ammonia-oxidizing marine archaeal communities from Monterey Bay, California, United States - M1 100m 34915 | ecosystem: Environmental > Aquatic > Marine > Intertidal zone | place: USA...
GCGGGCACGCCCTCTCGCCAGAGCGAGCTCGGCTCTTCGACGTGGCTATCGGCCGAGACGAGGGGTAACGAGTCCAGGTCCATCGGGATCTCCCTGTCGAGGCACGATAACGCCACCGAGGCGGCGTCGTCAGGCCTGGCAATGAGGTCGGCTTCAACGCGAGATGCCGCCGGGCAGTCCATGAGGTCGGCCCCGCAACGAGACCCGGCGGCGCGAGGACCGGCCCGGGGCGGCGGAGCCTCGGACCCAGACCCTTCAGCGCGGGTCCAGGCGGTAGATCCAGACCTCTTCGAATTGCGTCGGGTCGCGTGCCCAGCTCCCCTGCTTCATCCATTCTTCACCGAAGGCGGCGATCGCCCGCGTCTCCAGGACGCGCGACGCTCTCAACTCGTAGATCGCGTCATGGATCCGCAACCGAACGTCGGGGTTTGCGTTCATGTTCTCGACCCACCGTGTCTCCGTATCACCGGCGTTGATCTGGGGCACCCCCTCGACCAGCATCCCCGCGATGTTCACCGAGTAGGGATCCTCTGGGTCCGTCTCGAGTTGCACGGTCCCAAAAGGGGCGAGGCTGGCCCAATCTGCGGGCGCGGATACGACCTCACCCTCGAGCGCCCCTCCCGGCAGGAGCAGCCACGGGCCACTACAGCCCGTGACGATCAGCAGAGCGCAGCCCAACGCACAAACCCTCGATGCGTTCCTCATTGTCTCTCCTCCCTCTTCCCCTTCAGCCCCAGCCGTCTCGTCCGCTTCCGGAGGATGCCAGATCGCAGACGCGATCGGGCATGGGACGAATCACCCGAAGACAGAACGGCCCGGAGCTTCAGCGCTCCTGGTTTTCGGCGGGCAGGCGAAAGTCTTCGATCTGCACCTCCTGACCGACATTGGCGTAGTCACCCGCCGCACGAGCCGCTCGAAACTCCCCCCAGTTGATCGACCGGTATCGCGGGGCCTCTCCCTCGCCGAGCGGCACGAGCGGCGCATAATCCGTTTCGAACCCGGGATTCAAGAAGAAGGGTGCGCTCAACCGCACGCGACTGCGGCTCGCCAGGACCCGGTGCAGGGGGGCCCGGTAGCGATCATTCGACCAGACCTGCATCACGTCCCCCAGATTGATCACGAGGCTGCCGCGCTCCACCGAGATGTCATGCCATCGGCCTCCCTTTTCGACCTGTAATCCGTCGTTGCCATCGTGGAGCAGGACGGTCACGGCGCCCGCGTCCGAGTGATGACTGATCGCGAAATGTCCCTGCGGTGGCCCGGTCGGCGTCTCCGCGGGGGAAGGCGCCTCACAGAGGGGGTAGGCGTTCATACGCAGATAGCTCGTGTGATGATCGAAGGCTCGGAGCATGCCTTCGACCTCCGTGCCCAGAGCGAGCGCCAGAGCGCGGACGATGTCCAGCGCGATTCGCTCACAGGCTCCGTAGAAGTCTTCGGCCACCGTGCGGAACTCGACATCCCCCTCCGGCCAACGCGGGATCGAGCCGCCGGCGACAGGACCGAAATCGAAGATCTCCTTCCAGTCCCGGATATTCTTCGTCAACTCCCGATCGTAATAGCCCCAAGGGTTCGCGTCGCTTCGCTCGCAGCGCCTCTTCTCCTCGAGCGGGCGGGCGAAGAAACCCGCCATTTGGCCGAGCATCGCCTCGCAGTCGGCTCGGGCGATCGGGTGATTGCGGAGCACGAAAATCCCCCATTCCCGACAGATCTCGTCCAGGCGATCGACCCCTTCGTGGCGCAGCAAGTCCGTATGATCGATTTCTCCCAGCCTCAACGCTTCGCCGCCTCCTCTGGACCGACACACCCTTGGACCCGCATCGGGAAAATGACGAATACGCCCCGAGGAAGAAAGAGGGCGGGCGGGGCCTCTTGCCACTCGCTCTCGCCGCCATCTCCCATAGAATGTCGTGGTGCGCTCGGCGACCCTCTGCCGCCGGATCCGCGAACGAGAGGAGTCCAGCTTGTCGCGTTTTCCCTTCTCTTTTCCCAATGGCTGGTATCGAGCGCTCTACTCCGACGAACTCGCACGAGGCGAAGTGAAGGCGCTGCGTTACATGGCCCGCGACCTCGTTGCATTTCGCGACGAGAGCGGCGAGGCCCATCTCCTGGATGCCTACTGTCCCCACCTTGGCGCGCACCTCGGCGTGGGCGGTGTCGTCGCCGGCGAGAACCTGCGCTGTCCCTTTCATGGATGGGAATGGGGCGGCGACGGGGCCTGCCGCCATATTCCTTACGCAAAACGCATCCCTCGGGACGCCCGGGTCGAGAGCTACCCGACCCTGGAGCGCAACGACGTCCTCTATTTTTGGTATCACGCCCAGGGCGAGGCTCCGAGCTTCGAGATCCCCGAGCTCCCCGAGTGCCAGGACCCCGCCTTCGTGAAGCCCTGGCCGAGGGTCGAGTGGACGATCCGCACCCATCCCCAGGAAATTCTGGAGAACGGGGTGGACTTCCGGCACCTCACGCCAGTGCACGCGCTCGAGCCCCCCAGCGACTTCGCCTTCGCTGCCGACGGACCCCTCTCTTTCTGGACCACCGGCACTTCGAAGAGCGCAGAACCCCTCGACGGCGCTCGGGACGAAATCGACATCCGCACGGACAACTACGGTCTCGGGGTCGTGGTCTCTCGCTATGTCGGTTTCTTCTCGACCCTGCTCCATCTGGCGTATACCCCGATCGACGAAGAAGAATGCCACGTGGCGGTCTCCAGCACGGGCAGTCGGACCGATCGCTCGGGCAACGCGGCGGGGGATCTCCTCGAGGCCTACATGGCGGACGTGACGGGCCAGATCGATCACGACAAGCCGATCTGGGAGAACAAATGCTACCGCGCGAATCCGCTCCTCTGCGCCGAGGACGGACCGATCCCCGAGTATCGACGCTGGGCGAGCCAGTTCTACACGGAGAAGTGAAGAGCCGAGGCATTTAGCAGGCAGAGGGCAAGTGGCCCGGAGACCTCAGACCGACGGCGCTTCCCCCTCCAGAAGGAATTCGAGAATTGCCTCATACGCCTTCGGGTCCTGCATCAGGAAGAGATGCCCGCCCTCGAAGAGTTCCAGCCGCGCTCCGAAGATCCGATCCTGAATCGCCCGCATGTTCTCCACCGGCGCAATCCCGTCGTAGCGGCCGCCGCAACAGAGCACGGGCATCGTCAGCAAAGCGAGACGCTCGTACACATCGAGCCCTTTGCGCGCTTCGAATTGCAATCGCTGGCCCAGCTCGCGCCGCGGCTCATCCCCGGCAGGCGCCGCGCGACCGGCGAAGGTGGCCAGCATGCCTTCGAGTGCCTCGGGATTCGCCCTCCGCCAATCAGCACCCATCCTCCGGTCGCTAAGTTCGATGCCCCTCAGCGCGCGTTCGCGCTCCGGCAACTCGAGCAATTCGTGCAGTGGATAGGAGTGACCGCCCAGGCCTCCGGATGAGGTGCAGCAAAGCACGAGGCGCTCGATCCGCTCCGGATGCCGAACGGCCAGTTCCTGCGCGACCATGCCACCGAAGGAGACGCCGATCACGGCACAGCGATCCCAGCCTACGAAGTCGAGGAGTGCGGCCGCATCCTCCGCATAGTCGGCCATGCGGTAGGGGCCATCGGGGATTTCAGTCTGACCCAGACCTCGTTGGTCGAAAGCCAAGAGATCGAAGTCGCCCGCCAAGGGTCCCTCGAAGACATTCGGCTTCTGACGTAGGTCTCCACCCGAGCCACTGATGAACAGGAGCGGAGGCGAAGCGGCTGCCTTGACCGCGCGCTCGAAATAGACCTGGATTCCCCGAATGCTCGCGTGCGGCATCCCTCGAGGCTAGCAGCCTCGTGCATCCGATCGGCCCGAACGACCCGGTCGCGGGTCGAGGCCCGTCAGGACGTGTAGTCGCGCACGGCCTCGGCGAGCTGGATCATGACCTTCTTGGCGTCGCCGAAGATCATCATCGTGTTGTCGTGGAAAAAGAGCGGATTCTGGATCCCCGCAAAGCCCGTGCTCATCCCGCGCTTGATGACGAAAACGTGTTTCGCCCGGTCTACGTCGAGGATGGGCATGCCATAGATGGGGCTGCTCACGTCGCTGCGCGCCTGCGGGTTGACCACGTCGTTGGCCCCGAGAACGAGGGCAACGTCGGTCTCGAGGAATTGCGGATTGATCTCGTCCATCTCGACGAGCTGCTCATAGGGGACGTCCGCCTCTGCGAGCAGCACGTTCATATGCCCTGGCATCCGCCCTGCGACAGGATGGATGGCGAACTGGACCTGGATGCCCTCGCTGATCAGCAGGTCGGACAGCTCCCGGACCGCGTGCTGCGCCTGCGCGACCGCCATGCCATAACCGGGGACGATGATCACGCGAAGGGCGCTCGAAAGGACCACCGCGGCATCAATCGGCGTATAGGCCGTGACGGAGCCCTGCTCGACGCCGCCTTCGGCGGAGACGGACGCGACTCCCTCCTCGGCACCGAAGGCTCCGAAGAGCACGTTGCCGAGCGAACGGTTCATCGCGTCGCACATGATGCGAGTCAGAATGAGCCCCGAGGCTCCGACCAGCGATCCGCTGACCACGAGCGCGCTGTTGTCGAGGACGAAGCCGGTCGCGCACGCGGCGAGGCCCGAATATGAATTCAACAGGGAGATGACGACGGGCATGTCCGCGCCCCCGATCGGGAGCACGAGCAAGACGCCGAGCAGGAGAGAGAGCCCGACCAGCACCGACAGAGTCGCGAGGTTCAGCGGGTCGACGGTCAGCGAGACAGCCGCTCCGATCACCAACACTCCGAGCAGGGCATTCGCTGATTTCTGGAGCGGATAGGTCACGGCCGAACCGCCGACGAGTTCCTGCAGCTTGGCGAAGGCCACGAGGCTACCGGTCAGAGTAATCCCACCGATCAGAATAGAGAGAACGACCGCGAAAGGGACGATCCCTCCGGCCAGACTCTCTCCGGTCTGAGCGGCTGAAATGAGCTCTCCGCCGGCGACCAGAGCCGAGGCCGAACCGCCAAACCCGTTCAAGAGCGCGACCATCTGCGGCATCGCGGTCATTTGGATACGCGTGGCCATGACGGCGCCAATACCGGCCCCCACGACCAGCCCCGCGGCGACCACCGTGTAGTCCATCACCTCGTTCGCGACCAGGGTCGCGACGATGGCCACGAGCATGCCGACTGCCGAGAGGGCGTTCCCTCTCACGGCCGTTCGCGGGTTGGAGAGGTTTCGCAAGCCGAGGATGAAGAGCACCGCAGCCACTAGATATGCGATCTGGATGAGCGTACTCACGCGCCTTCACCTCGACCGGAATCCGCACCAGGGCGTCGCGTCTGTTTGAACATTGCCAGCATCCGATTCGTGACGAGAAAGCCGCCGATGACGTTGATCGTCGCGAGCACGATGGCCACGAAACCCAACACCGCGGCCAAATCGCGATTCCCCGACCCTGCGACGAGCAACGCTCCCACCACGCTAATGCCCGAGATCGCGTTCGAGCCGGACATCAGCGGCGTATGCAGCAGCGGCGGGACTTTCGAAATCACCTCTACGCCGACAAAGAGCGAGAGAACCAGAATCGTGAGTGCCGCGACGGCAGGAACCTCGAGCATCAGACGTTCTCCTCTTCTCGCTTGACGAGCTGTTCTCTCACCGCGGGGTGCACGACATCACTGCCGCGGGCGACGAGCGTCGCAGCCGTGATCTCATCTTCGAGATCGAATGCGAGGCCCCCCTCTTCCGCGAATAGATGCCCGAGAAACGTGCTCACGTTCTTCGCGTAGAGCTGACTCGCGTGCATCGGGATTTCGGAGGGCAGATTCGTCCGACCGATCACATGGACCCCGCTCACGACGCGATCCTGGTCCCTCAGCGTACAGTCGCAATTCCCGCCCTTTTCAGCGGCAAGATCGACGATGACCGAGCCGGATCGCATGGCGCGAACGGCGGAATCACTGATCAGGCGGGGCGCTTCTTGTCCGGGTACCAGCGCGGTCGTGACGACGACATCGGCAGCGGCAACGTGCTTTGCCAACTGCTCCCGCTGGCGCTCATAGAACTGCGCGGACTGTGCGGCGGCGTATCCCCCGGCGTCCTCGCCGCCTCCCACGTCGAGATCCAACTCGATGAAACGCGCGCCGAGGCTCTCGACCTGCTCTCGAACAGCGGGGCGCGTATCGTAGGCCGCGGTCACGGCCCCCAGACGTCGCGCCGTCGCCAACGCCTGCAGGCCCGCCACGCCCGCGCCCACGACGAGGGCTCGAGCGGGATGCAGCGTACCGGCCGCCGTTACGAGCATGGGAAAGATTCTCGGCAGTACTTCGGCGGCCAGGAGCACCGCGCGATAGCCGGCAATGGTGCTCTGCGAAGACAACACATCCATCGACTGCGCCCGGGTGATCCGCGGCATCAATTCGAGCGCGAAAGCATCAATCCCGCTTGCCGCCAGCTGCTCGATCCGTTCGGGCTCGTCGAGGGGGCGCAGCAGGCTGATCAGGACGCTCTGCTCGCATTGCGCATCGATCTCCTGCGCGTTCGGGGGCTGGACCTTGATCACGACATCCGCGCATCCGGCCATCTCGGCGTAGCTCGCGCACGACTCCGCGCCGATGCTCTCGAAGCTCTCATCCGAGAATCCGGCGCCCTCTCCGGCACCGCGCTCGAAACAGACGGCGACACCTCGCGCGATCAGACTCTCGACTGCGTCAGGGACGAGTCCGACTCGCCTCTCTCCAGACGCCGACTCCTTCGCAATACCTAGCTTCACGAGGATCTACTCTCCCGCAGCAGGACGGAGGCCGCCAAGGCCACAGCCCCCGCGACGTCCCCGAACCGACCATCGATCATGCTCCCTCTGACCCACCCAGGCGCGTCGGGGTTTTCCCTGACTTCGCCACGGGCGTCCAAGGGACGCTCTTCCTCCCTTGTCGGCCTGTCGCCCCCTTGTCCTTACCGGAACCTGCACCCGGAGGCCTCGATCGATCCGCCTCGCGCTCGACGGGGATGCCGTACGGGCTTCCGATCGTGCCCGCTGACACGAGCGGCGACACCTCGCGCGCCTCGTTTTCGATCTGGCCGAGTTTGTCCGGAAGCCGCCGCGGCGATGTGCTCGATCGGGATGAACATCACCGTGCAGTCGATGTCGTCGCCGACCTCCTCATGGCATTGGCGCTTCGCCCGCTCGGTCATCGTACCCTGCGCGGTGTCGCCCTGATTCTTCAGGTGAAATAGGGTCGTGCCCACCAAGGGAGCCACCCCCGAGACGAGCGCCGGTTCCTTCCCCATCGCCCAGGCTGAATACGGGCGACAGCGACAAGAGGTCGCCCGCCGCGCAGCGAGTTCCTCGGACCCGAGACCGAATCGCCCCGAGACGCGGGGCGACGACCGGGTGCGGGCAGAGCGCCCTAACTCCCCGCGCCTGCGCCGAAGTTCTCTCGGTCGGTATAGGTCCCCGGCTCGGGCCAGTTGGCGGACTCGGTCTCGCAGACCCGCTCCGTGAAGCGCCAACGACCGTCGGGACAGCGGCGGAGCCGATCCTTGTATCGGCCGAAGGCCATGATGTTCGGCTGGCCTCCCGCGCTCCCGCCCTCCGAGTTCACAGCCAGCCAGAAGCTCTCTGCCGTCGCGACACCCCCGTCCACGCGGATCAGGATTTGACTGCAAACGTGCTTCGCGTAGACCTCCGGTGGACGCGGGTAGGCCGCAATATAGGCCGCGAGCGTCTCGCCCCCCTGCACGCGATAGATCTCGTCGAAACTCTGCTGCGCGTCGCTGACGAGGAAGAGCGCGTCTTGCGTGAAGCAGTCGCGCCAGACCTCCTCTTCTCCGTAATCCATCGCGTGCGCGTAGAGATCCATCGTATGGCGGACTCCTCGCTCGTCCTCCAGGCTCGGCAAACGTCCGACATATTCCTTCACGTCAATGCTCTCCTTCGTTTCTCGAAATGCGGCCGCGAGAGGACTGGTGTCGCCCCCCCGATTCGCGGCGTCATAGATGCGCCGCGAAAAGCTCCAACAGCTTTCGGCGGTGTCGCTCGTCCGCCTCCGCGTTGAAGCCATGCGCCCCAACGAGCGCAAAACCGTGATGGCAGCCCGCATAGGTTTCGAGCAGGAAGTGGGCGCCCGCCTCGCGGAGCGCGTCGTCGATCCGCTCGGTTTCGCCCGGAATGATGTAGGGGTCGAACTCGGCCACCGCGACGTAGATTTCGCCGCGCATCCGGCCGGCCAGCAGGTGTGGGCTATCGGGTCGGTCCGTTGCGAGATTCGCTCCGTGGATCGAGGCCGCGACCGCGACGCGCTCGGGAAATTTCGCCGCCGAATAGAGGGCCAGCGGCCCACCCATGCAATAGCCGACCACGCCGATCCGCTCGCTTTTCGCCTCCGGCTGAAGCTCGAAATAATTCAAGAAGGCGGAGAGGTCGCGCATGATCGCCTCGTTCACGACGAGCGCGACCATCTGCATCACCCGCGCCTGCTCCTCCGGGTCGTCCTGCAGGGTCGCGTGATCCAGCGGGGCATAGTCCCCCGCGCGATAGAAGAGATCGGGGACCAGCACGAAATAGCCCGATTGGGCCAGCTTCTCCGCCGAGGCGAGGAGCGTCGGTCGAATCCCCATCCCGTCCATGAAATAGACTACCGCCGGCCAGGGCCCCTTACCCGGCGGGTGGTAGGTGTGGCAGGGCACGCGCCCATCCGAAGTTTGGATCTCTATGCTCGCAGCGTTCATCGATACCCTCCTCGGCCCCCTCGAGTCCATGCTTCCCAAGCGGGGCCCCTTGCGCGGTAGGCCCCATCCTTCTGGTAGCGTATCGCTCCGAGGAGAAACCTGCGGATGTCGCGACTATCGCATGCCCGGATCGAAAGCCTGAGCGGATCGTTGGGAGTCCAGGTCGCAGGGCTCGACCTCAAGCGAGACCTCGATGAAGCAACGATCGCAGAACTGAGATCCCTGCTCCTCGACCGGCTCGTCCTGCTCTTTCCCGACCAGCACCTGTCGCCCGACGACCAGCGCACCCTGATGCGCCATTTTGGCGAGATCGAGAAACACCCCGAACGTCCCCAGATCCTCGAGGGCTCCGATCAAGAGGTCGTGATCGTGGCACCTGCCGGCGGCGTCTCCGCCGTCTGGCATTGCGACTACGACCCCAACTTCATCCCGTGCGGAATCTGCTCCCTGAACATGGTGGAATGCGCCGAGGATGGCGGTGGCGATACCATCTTCGTCAACGCCTACCGAGTCTACGAGAGCTTCTCGGAACGCATGCGAGGCTTCCTAGCCAGCCTCACCGCGGTCCACCGCAACACGGGCAACCAGGGACGGAATCGCGACGAAGTCTTTTACCCACTCGTCGGGACCCACCCCGAGACCGGTCGAGAGGGCCTCCTTTACAGCGCTCATCACGTGCAGGATTTCGTCGAGCTGCTGCCCGAGGAGAGCGCGATGCTGCTCGAGCGCCTGCGATCTCTCACCCAAAGACCCAACTTCGCGCTCCGCCACCATTGGCGGCCCGGCTCAATCGCGATCTGGGACAATCGCTGCGTCCAGCACTACGTGGTCCCGGATTTCGAGGGCCCCCGCCTGCTCTACCAGGTGACCGTCGCGGGAAAAATGCCCAGCCCGCTCCCCGATTACGTCCCGCCGCCGGGCAACGTCCGACCGCCAGAGGCCGCATCCGAGATCGCCCCTCGCTAGGCAATCGAAGCCATCTGACCTCGAGCGGGCAGACGAATGGTCTGTGGTAGGGTCGTCCAGATGACAGAGAGGACCCCGGAGCTGGACGAAGCGCCCAGCGGCCATGCCTACTACGTCCTCGCGATGCTTTTCCTCGTCCTCGCAACGAGCCTGATCGATCGCAACATCCTCGGCATCCTGATCGAAGACATCAAAGCGGATCTCAAGATCTCCGACACGCAGATCGGGTTGCTGACGGGCCCGGCCTTCGCTCTCACGAACGCACTCGCCGGAATTCCACTGGCCCGACTCGCCGACCGTAGGTCGCGGGTCGGAATCGTCGCCTGGGGGCTCCTGGCCTGGTCCGTACTCACGGCCTTGCAGGGCGTGACCCGAACCTTCGGCGGCCTGCTCATGACCCGAGTCGGCGTCGGCATCGGGGAGGCGTCGACGGGGCCCTCCGCCCATTCGCTGATCTCCGACTATTTCCCCTTGCGCCAGAGAGCGACCGCGATCTCGATCTACGCGATCGGCGGTCACGCAGGCGTCGCGCTCGCATTTGTCGTCGGCGGCTGGCTGAGCGATGCCTACAGCTGGCGCACCGCCCTCGTGGCGGTCGGCCTGCCCGGAATCGCGCTCTCGCTGCTCTTCCGCTTTACCGTGCGCGAACCCGAGCGCGGCGCGATCGAAGGACACGTGGACACCGGAGAGACCATCCCTTTTCGGGATCTCGTCCGAGTGCTCGGGGGCAAATCGACCTTCCGACATCTCTCGATGGCGCTCCCTCTTTTCGTCTGCGCATCCTATGTCTTGAATATCTGGGGCCCCCCCTTCCTGATCCGGGTGCACGGGATGACGAAGACGGAGATCGGCCTCGGGTTCGGCCTGATCGTCGGCATTGCGGGCGGGCTCGGGTCGATCCTGGGCGGGGTCCTGGCGGATCGACTGGCTCGACGCGACCGACGCTGGTACGCCTGGCTCCCCGCCTGGGCCACGGTGGCCGCGATCCCCTTCTACCTGGGCTTCCTCTTCGCCTCCGACTCCTCGATCGCCCTCATCTTTCTGATCCCAACCGTGCTGCTGAACTCGACCTCGGTCGCACCGCTCTGGACCGCGAACCAAACGATCGCCCCGCTGCGAACGCGCGCGACCGCCTACGCGATCATCCATCTGGGCCTGAGCGCGGTGTCCGGCGGGCTCGCACCTCTGGCTGTCGGCTTTCTGAACGATCGGCTGGCGCCGCAGCTGGGCGCGGAAGCAGTCCGCTATTCGCTCCTTCTCGTCGTCCTGACCAACCTCTGGGGGGCGTACCATTCCGCCATGGCCGCGCGCCGACTGCCCGGGGACATCGCGACCACCTGATCGACCCGAACCGGGCAGGCGAGCGCCGGCCATTCTGGCATCATGCAGGGTTCATATGTCAGCCCGAGGAGACGACAAAATGACTGAATCCGAGGAACCGCGACTGGCCTTTCGTCACGTCGATCAAGAGGAGTGGATCGAGGTCAAGGCCCAGATGCACGGAGACCAGCGCGTCTCGGTCTGGGAGAAATACCTGGAATGGACGCCCGACCGATGTTGCCTTTATGCCCGCTACGACCCGGGCATGGTCATCGAACGGCACGGGCATATGAGCGACCACATCGTCTACGTGCTCGAGGGTGAGATCACGATCGGAGACGAACGCTGTACGGCGGGCATGCACGTCACGCTCGAAAAGGGGGCGGTCTTCGGCCCGATCATCGGCGGCCCGAAAGGAGCCTTGCTCTACGAGATCATGATGGGGGACCCGCGCGCCGTACCGGCCGACAAGGCCGCCCACGAGCGATTCTGTGCGGAACGCGGCGTCCGATTGCTCCCGAATCCGCCGATGGACCTGCCGGACTGGCTGGGCGCACGCACGGACTAAGGACACGATCGACGTCCCAAACACACGGGGCGAGCACGCGCGGAACCCGAGGCGTCCGCTCTCGAACGCCCCAATCCGCCCAAAGGAGTTGACCATGCCCTCGGCCTCCGCTCTTCAGGATCTCGTCACGGTCGCGACGGTGAATTTCAGCCCCGTCTTCGGGGATCCCGAGGCGACGCTCGAAAAGATGATCGCCAACGTTCATGAAGCGGCCGCCCAGGGAGCCGACCTCGTCGTGTTCCCGGAGCTGGCCTTACTCGGTTGTGGCGGCTGTACGGAATGCGCGGCAAAGAGCGGCCCTTGCGACAAACACCTGGCTCTATCGGAGACCGTACCGGGGCCGTCGAGTCGGGCGCTGGCAGAGATCGCTCGTCAGCACGACCTCTACATCGTCTATGGCCTCCACGAACAGGATAAAAGCGACCCGACCAAGCTCTACAACGCCGCGGCCGTCGTCGGACCGGAGGGCGCGCTCGGCAGCTACCAGAAGGTTCATCTCGGCGAGCCACCGTGGGTCACCGAGGGGCTGGTCTTCCAGCCTGGAACGTCGCTTCCGCTCTTCCCGACGCGCTTCGGTCCGATGGGCGTGCAGATCTGTTACGACTTCTGGTTCAATCCCGAGCTCACGCGCTTGCTCGCATTGAAGGGAGCGCGCCTGATCGCCTGCCCCGTCGGGTCCTTCGCCGGACCCGGGCGGGACGAATCGATGCGGCACACCGCGCTCTCACGCGCACAGGAAAACCTCGTCACCTGTGTCGTCTCCAACTCGAGCGGAGGGCCGGGAACGCGGGAAGCGGGTTATTCCGGGGCCGCCCTCACGGAATCGCTGAGGCCGGACCATTACGTCGGTCACTCGATGATCACGAGCCCCGCTTTTCCCCGCTTCGGTCGGCTGGTCGCCGAGGCCGGAGCACTCGAGGAGATCGTCGTCGCCACGGTCAACCTCGAGCAGCAGGACCGCTTTCAGAAGGTCTTCGATTACCGTCGCTGGCGCCGGGGAAGACTCTCGAGCGCCTCACGTCTGATCCGGGACGAATTCGTCGCTTTGGCGGAAGGCACGGAGGAGGGTGACGAGAAGCCCTGAGCGGCCCCGCGCCACGGACCCGCCGAGACCGGACCTCCTTGATCCAGCCTCAATCGTCGGCGTAGGGATCCCGGGACTCCTGACCGACCTCGGCATAACGCGCGAGTCCCTGGCGGATGTTCAAAAAACGAACCCCTTCGGGCCAGACGTCGAACCCATATTGGGTATTCGCCTCCAGATAGACGACCGTCCCGGGCCCGCATTCACGGCGTCCCATCGAGAGCCCCCCCTCCAGGATGAACATCACCTCGTCGTGGTCGTGGCTATGGAGCGGCGCAGTGAGCCCACCGGGGAGCCAGTTGACGTGGACCCAGGGTCCCTGCTCCACGTCGCCCACCAGTTGTCCCCCTCCGTCGGGGTAGTTTCCTTGGCCCTCCGGTCCTCCTCGGATCCAAGGCGCCTCGTCGATATGCATGATGATGGCTCGGCCCATGTCGGTCCCTTCTTCGTGCGCCGACGAGCCCCGTGCTCAGGAATGCGTCGGTCCTCTCCAGAGTCTTTGCCGCCGTCCGCCGGTCGAGCCGCGCGAACGCATTCGCTTCAGCTCGCGTTTCGATCGGCCTCGAAGGCGTCGAGCAGCCTCGTCAGATGGTCGTGGATGGCCTCCGCCTCGCGCTCGTCGAGCCGTCCGAGGATCCGTTCCCGCCCCAGGCGATAGGTCTCGGCGGCGGCGTTCGCGAGTTCTTCCCCGCCCCGAGTCAACACGACGAGGACCCCTCGTCGATCGACCGGGTCGGGCGAGCGGTCGACGCTTCCGCTGCGCTCGAGTCGATCGACCAGCTTGGTCATCGCCCCGCTCGTGCACACGATCTGTTCCGCCAGGACGGACGGCGCAAGACGGCGCCCAGGCGCCCGCTGGAGCAGCCGCAGAACCGAGTACTCCGTGAAGGCGAGGCCGTGCTCGCCCAGGCAACCGCGCTGCAGCGCGTCCAGGAAAAGATCCG
>Ga0315332_10001187_pt1 | contig 13553 bp, 7 predicted proteins | sample M110034915metaG_FD_203455 | JGI IMG/M metagenome (GOLD analysis project Ga0315332, IMG submission 203455) | Ammonia-oxidizing marine archaeal communities from Monterey Bay, California, United States - M1 100m 34915 | ecosystem: Environmental > Aquatic > Marine > Intertidal zone | place: USA...
ACATTAGGCCAATGATCACGACCGACTTTAGCACTAATCTTAGGAGTTCTACCAAATTCGCCCCATACAAGTACGGCGGTATCCTGATCCAATCCACGTTCGTGCAAATCATCAATTAACGCTGTTATGCCTTTGTCGAAGATAGGAAAATCCTCTTTTTCACGAAGGAAAATCGAGTTATTTGCGCGACCTTCGGCATTGAGTCCACCGTGCCAATCCCATTTACTATAATTGACTGTCACAACACGAGCGCCAGCTTCGATCAATCGCCGTGCCGCTAAAAAACTCTGAGGAACACGTGGGGCACCATTAGCATCAATAAACTTCTTCGGATTACCGGTGCCATATCGTTCGCGTGTTGCTTCGCTTTCGTTGGAAAGATCTAACGCTTCTGCTAAATGTGAGGCGGTCAAGATACCCATCGCCTGTTCGGTAAATGCATCAACACCCTCGAGTGTGCCACTGGCATCGGTATCGCGGCGGAATTGATCGAAACTAGCGAGCAGTGCTTTACGATTTGCCAAACGGTCTGTCGTAATCCCATTGAGTATCATGTCTTTACGCGTTGGGCCAAGGGGGCGGAATCCCGAATGGGCTGGTCCGAGATAACCTGGTCCAGGTTCGTTATATGGCCCATGTGTGCAAGGGTAGCAGAGGCTAATAAACCCAGGAGTCGTCGGGGCATGTTGGCCCTGAATTTTATTGACTAAGGATCCAAATTGAGGCCAACCTCCGGTCGGTTTTGGACCAGCATGGGTTCTTCCGGTATAACATTGAACAGCGTCATGGCCTGCTTGGGCATCGTTTAGCGAGCGGATCACAGTAAACTTGTCCATACGTTGCGCCATCATCGGCAAAGCTTCACAAATTTCGACCCCATTTACATTTGTTGCCGTTGGTTTCCATGGGCCGGCGATTTCTCGTGGTGCGTCTGGCTTAAGATCAAACATATCTTGATGTGGTGGTCCACCAACCAAGTAAACCAAGATGACTGATTTAGGGTTATTACGAATTCCCTGTTTCGCTTCGAGTGAAAGCAAGCCGGGTAATGTAAGTCCACCAGCACCTAGTGCCCCGACCTGCAAGAAGTTACGCCGCGACACTCCATCGCAATGTGTTTTACCCTTGTCACTTGGATCTAAGATTTTAAGCATCGTGTAACACCTTAGTTGCTAGTTCAGACGTTGGTCGCCCCGTTTAATAGTATACACACATTCTACAGTGAATATCGCATTTATCAAAAGACGAGATTAGACCTTTCCCATTATTGTCCGAAGAGTTGCTAGGATTTCTCCCAAGAGAAACATAGACAAACTATATTTTCATTCATCCAAATGGCGATTGCAGCGTACTTTAAGCCCAGTTACCCGTTGCTCAGACAAAACGAATATGCGTCAAGTTACATTCGGACTATCACCATTTAACCTGCTCGTTGACTAATTCTTGGTACAACTCCGGGCGACGAGTTTTTAACGTATAGTTTGGTAGGCTACGCTCCTTGGCAATGCGTTCTTGCAATAAATCAACCACAATCATTTCATCCTGAATAACGTCGGCTTGCGTACTACCGATTAGTTCTCCGTCTGGCGCGAACACCAATGCCCCGCCACAATGGTGAGGTTGTGCTGGAGAATTCTGGGGGTACGTATCTACATATCCCGCACGGCCGGACTGGTTTGCTAACACTGCAAAACACGCATTTTCCCGCGCTCGCTGCGCATAGCAGGAGGTAAAGTATTCGTGCGTATGCTGCCGCGCTGTTGCCATAGACTCCGGAGTCTCATCCCACATTTTTATACGAGCGGCATGCGGCATCAGTAGCACATCCGCTCCACGCAACGCCAGTATTCGCGCCAACTCGGGCAATTGATTGTCGTAACAAATAATCATCCCAACACGACATTTACCAATATCAAAGACAGGGATTTCTCGCCCTCCCTTGTAGAACAAGACCTCATCGCGGGACAAGTGTATCTTGCGCTGCTTCCCAACAAACCCATTTGGCCCGACTAAAAACTGCGTATTGAAAACCACATCATCTTCTTTTTCACTAATCCCAACACAAAGCGTTACCGAATGCTTCTTCGCAATTTCAATCGTCCTTTGTGTTGCTTCGCCAGCGGGTACAGATTCCGCCAATTCCCAAGTACGGGGATTACAATGACCAAACAATTGCAGCTCCGGAAACAGAATCAACTCGGCTCCCTGTTCAACCGCTTTGCCGGTCCATTCATCGAGGCAATCAAGCATCGACGAACCCGAATCAAGTGGGCTATTGATACTTACAGCGGCTACACGAATGTCCTGCATAATGATTCCTGACACGAAGGGAAAATCGAACTCACAGGCAAAGGCTCTTTTCTACGAAAGTAGATCACGCACTACATTACCATGCACATCGGTTAGTCGGTAATCGCGCCCTTGAAAACGATGGGTTAAACTTTCATGGTCCATACCGAGGGCATGTAATATTGTCGCTTGCAAGTCGTGAATATGCACTTTGCTTTCTGCGACCGTAAATCCAAGTTCATCACTGCTACCGTAACTCAGGCCAGGTTTCATCCCGCCGCCGGCCATGAACATTGTAAAACAATCCGGGAAATGATCTCGTCCGAGCACATTACTTTTCGCGGTACGACCTTCTCTAAAAGGTGTTCGACCAAACTCGCCTCCCCAAACCACCAACGTTTCGTCATACATCCCACGGGCTTTGAGGTCTTTGATCAATGCTGCGACTGCCTGGTCCATAGGTTTACAACGTGTTCGCAATCCTTCTCGAATCCCCATTGCTGCATTAGTCCCATGGAAATCCCAACCCCAGTCAAATAGTTGGATGAAGCGCACGCCACTTTCGGCTAAGCGACGGGCCAATAAACAATTGTTCGCAAAACTCGATTCACCTGGCTTCGCACCGTATTCTTCAAGCGTATGCTGTGTCTCTTGTGAAATATCCATGACTCCAGGCACAGACACTTGCATACGAAATGCCAATTCATACTGTGCGATCCGCGTTTGGGTTTCAGCGTCGCCTAATTCCGCGGCTTGCAGCTGATTCAAGTCCCGCAGCGCATCGAGACTAATACGCCGCATATTGCGATCGATGCCTTTCGGATTGGAGACATACAAAACCGGATCACCTTTGCTGCGACACTGTACGCCCTGATAGACCGAAGGCAAAAATCCACTGCCCCAATTATCAGCTCCACCACTGGGCGCGACTCCACCAGAAATTAACACGACAAAGCCAGGTAAATTTTTGTTTTCGCTGCCGAGGCCGTAAGCCGTCCAAGCTCCCATCGACGGCCGACCCGAGCGGGGTGAACCGGTGTAAATCAGTAACTGAGCCGGTGCGTGATTGAATTGTTCGGTATTCATTGATTTAACAATCGTAAGATCGTCGGCGACTTTCGCCAAATTAGGCAAGGCTTCCGACATCCACTGGCCGCTGTCACCGTGTTGTTGAAATTTTTGAGGCGTACCTAATAGCAGCGGGCGACCACTAGTGAATGCGAACCTTTTGCCTTCATAATACTCATCCGGGCAGGGCTCATCATTACGTTTTACTAGTTCAGGTTTGTAATCAAAAAGGTCAAGATGTGGTGGGGAGCCGGCGCAATGCAAATAAATCACTCGTTTTGCTTGACCTGCAAAGTGCGCACTTTTCGGGGCTACTGGGTTAGGAACCCCGTCTGCCTGAACTGCTCCGTTTCCGCCGAGCGAATGCAGTGCCATCGCCCCTAGACCCACGCCGCAATTCTGCATAAAGTGGCGCCGAGTCCGGATTTGTAGGTTTTGGGTTAATAGGTTCATTGAATTACCTTTTCGCCAATGTTTCATCTAGATTCAATAGCACATTGCTTACGACAGTCCAGGCCGCCGCTGCAACTACGTCGACCCCCTCTGTCAGCGGCCCAAGGGGCATTGTCGCAATATCCTTTGCACTTCGAGGATCGTCCCCATACTGTTTGGCGACGCGCTCATACAAAGTAATGATCCTTGCACGCTCCGCTGTATGCGGTGGACGTGCAAGCACCAAGCGGAAACCGTAAGTAGCTTGTGATTCGATGCTATCGCCACCTTCGGCAATAATACGGCGAGCTAAGGACTGCGCGGTTTCTATGTAAACCGGATCGTTGAGTGTAACTAATGCTTGCAGCGGCGTGTTAGTGCGACCGCGTCTGATAGTACACACGTTGCGGTTAGGCGCATCAAACGTAGCCATCGAGGGATATGGCAAACTTCGCCTCCATTGCGTGTATAGACCACGCCTAAATTTATCTTCACCATTACTAGTCGTCCAATCTGTGGAACCACCAAAGGCCGCTTTCAAACCCAATTGCGGACGAGGAGGTCGTACCGAAGGTCCATACATTTTGTCACTCAACAAACCGCTGACCAACAACGCTTGATCGCGAATCATCTCGGCACTAAGTCGGTATCGTGGACCACGCGCTAAATATAAATTGAACGGATCCATTTTACGGTGATCTGTCGTCACCTCAGCACTTTGGCGATAGGTTGCTGACATGACGATGGTTTTCAATAGCCGTTTAACGTCCCACGCATAATCCTTGGTAAACGTAACTGCCAACCAGTCCAGCAACTGTGGATGCGTTGGTAATTCCCCTTGAATACCAAATTCTTCGCTCGTTGTTACAATACCCTGACCAAATAACTGCTCCCAATAACGATTAGCTACCACGCGACCAGTCAACGGATTTTCCGCAGCAACAAGCCAACGGGCAAGCTCCAAACGATTGCGAGGTACGTCATCCGGAAAAGGATGAAACGTCGATGGCGTCCCCTCAGACACCTCTCCCTCAATCGCTTCGAAATTACCACGCAGTTGAATATTCGTTTTACGGCGTTTTCCCCCAGTCAACTCTTTCATCACAGGGACGGTGGTTGGCCGCAAATCTGTTATGGCTTTTTCCAACTCAGCTACTTTCTTGGTAACCGCCGCATCAACTGGAATATTGCGCTGATAATAAGCCCGCACTAGATCCTGTTCCTTAATTTCCAATTGATCCCAACTGCGGTCGCCTAGTGCTGTAATACCCTTGGGAAGCACGGCAACGTTTCCCGTCGAATCCGACACAGATATCCTAAATTTTCCTAGCGGATGCTTGGGATAGGATTGTGACAACACCAACTTAAGAGTTGTGTTAGGCTCGGCGTTTAGAGGTTTTTTGATAACAAAGACGGCGGTATTATCTTGACCGATATCACCGCCAACGGCCCACCCGGCAACTGCATGCGTGCGATCACCATTAATGGCGTTATCCACTGCGAACTGTTCGATCTTTCCGTTCTCAGCTTGTTCGAATGTCGCCGTAGCAGACGCAAACACGACTGGTAACAATCCGCTAATCTCAACATCAACGTTTTTACTAGGAGCTTTCGTGAAGATCTTTTTCCATACCAAGTCACGTTGCTCATCAAGAATCGACAACTCAAATCCATCGAGTCGTTTTTGAAGTTCATTATCAGTGCGGTTCCAAATTGAAACCGAATCGACAGCCACCGCTTCCTTTAACTCAATTTCGATCCAAGGATTGTCCTCGATCTCCGTATGGGTAACAGAACCGGCATCATATTTCCCATCAGTGTTTCCATCATTGGCTCGTTTTACTTCCCCACCAAATCCGGTGGACGATTGTTTAGCCACGCCCTGCAACGCAACATTTGAACCGTTACTAAACACCTGAATTTCAGCCACATGAATCATCTTCTGTTTACCGGGCAAATCGATACGAACGATCTTTCCAACTGGTGATTCATCTGCCGGTGCTCCGACTGAGGCTGACAATTCCGTAAGGACAAAATTCCCGTTGCCACTCCGCCCAGGTCCTCCGGCAGGCAACGCCTCATCGGCTAACGCTTCTAAGCGAATCGCGTTGATGGATTTAGGCAACGAACTAAACGTCAGTTCATAAGATTCAGTCGTTTGCGATTCTCCGCTAGATTTAATTACACCGTCAGCGGATACTGTCAATTGAGTTTTGTCGCTAGTTGATTTTTGTGCGACGGGAATGAGTGTCTGCCATTTTACATCTGTGTTAGAAAGTGCACGCCAAGTTGCCAGTTGTTCCGCGAGTTGCTCACCAGACGGTTCGTTTTTCCCCTTCCAGGTCTCTAGCTCATCTTCCAACTTACTTTTTGCTTCTTTTTGTTCAGCGGTAAACAGACTCAACAACGGCTGTTCGTCAGCACGGTCAGCGTCTTCGGTATTGTTAAAGAACGCAAAGAACTTGAAATACTCTTCTTGCGAAATCGGGTCGTATTTATGATTATGACACTGTGCACAGCGTATCGTAGTTCCCATCCACACCTGCATGGTTGTGTTAACTCTATCGACTACAGCAGAATTCCGGAATTCTTCGTCGTTGGTCCCTCCTTCGCTTTGTGTCAAGGTATTGCGATGAAAGGCGGTTGCCACAATGTTTTGTTCACTAGCATCTTCGAGCAAATCTCCGCCTATTTGTTCAATCGTAAACTGATCAAACGGCATATTGGTATTAAATGCGTTAATAACCCAATCACGATAGAGCCAAATTGTCCGCTGAGGATCGTTCGCGTAACCCGCCGAATCTGCATAGCGTGCTAAATCTAGCCACATCGCCGCCCACCGTTCGCCATATTTATTAGACGCTAGCAATCGATCCACCAGGTTCTCATATGCCTGTTTGCTGGAATCCGTAACAAACGCATCGACTTCCTCTAATGTTGGAGGCAAGCCCGTTAAATCCAGTGATAATCTACGAATTAAGGCGTAGCGATCAGCCTCGTTGTTGGGTTCGAGTCCCTGAGTTTTCATCCGCGCGAGAACAAATGTATCAATCTCATTACGAATCCATTTAGATTTGGTTACCTTGGCAGATTCGGGTTTTGTCGGAGCGGCATACGACCAATGCAGTTTATATTCTGCGCCTGATTCAATCCATTGTTTAAGAATGGCCAACTCTTCGTCCGATACTCCCTTGCCAAAATCTACCGGCGGCATCCTTTCATCAGGGTCGGTTGATTGAATCCGCCGCAGCAACTCGCCTTCCTGCAATTTACCCGGTGTCAGTACCGAATGAGAACCAGCTTGGTCACCTACCGTGTTTGGAATATCCAACCGCAAGTTACTTTGTCGTTCCGCGGGATCTGGTCCATGGCAGGTGAAACACTGGCTGGACAAGATCGCTCGAACACGGTTGAAATCGACCGTCGGTTGCTCTGCAGCGGAAAGCCCAGTCGTCAAGCAACTGATAATCAACAAAGTTCGTAATCCGATTTTTGCTTGCATCAAACGACCGCCAATTGCTTTCCAACTTTTGATCAACATTCCTAACGTTCAGTATAGCACAAATGTCTGTTAACGAAACATTCATGATCTAACGCCGTTAGCCACTAGGACCTACGGCATTAAAACAACTCATCAATGGGTTCGCCATCGGTTAATATCGGGATAGGACGACCATTATTATTCAAAAACGAACGTGTCGTATCGACGCCAAACTTCTTGTAAATAGTAGCCAGTAAACAGTTACTATCCATTATCCGTTCTACAGGCTCTTCGGCTCGAGGCCCCGTGGCACCGATCACTTGTCCCATTTTCAACCCGCCACCAGCTAAGAGTACACTCATTGCCTGTGGCCAATGATCGCGTCCAGGGCGACCACTAGCATCTTGATTGCGAATCAACGGCGTTCTACCAAATTCGCCACAAAACACAAAGAGCACTCGTTTATCTAATCCTCGCTGCTCAAGGTCTTGGATCAACGCGGACGCAGCGCGATCTAGAACTGGTATCTTTTCACCATACGATTTAAAAATATCGGAATTTACACTATGGTCATCCCAGGTCGTCGTTCTGCCGGTTTCCGTCTTCAATCTAAAAGTGGCTTGACACTGTACAAATCGCGCCCCCGCTTCGACCAGTCGCCGACAGGTCAAAAGGCTTTTCCCCCAGTGCGTATTTCCATAACGCTCACGGGTTGCCTCTTTTTCAAACGACAAGTCAAACGCCTTTTTTGCTTTTGGACTCGCTAACATCGCCATCGCGCGCTGTTGAAACAAGTCCATAGAAGTCATCATTTGAGTGCTATCCATGTCCCGCGACATACTGTCGAGGCTATTTAGAATACTGCGGCGACGCGACAAATTAACCAGTCCGTTCTTGGAGATCGTCAAATCGTTTGCTGAGTTCGTCGTTCGATAGATGGGAACGGGAGTATATTGATTTGCGCCGCTTGCCGTTTGCATATCGGGACTCGGCATGTAGGCTTCGCAGGAGGGCCCCAGATACGCGGCGCCCGCACCGTAACTCGGAGTGTTCGCTACATACAGCGGGCTCCCGGTGATCTCCGCTTCGCCATGTTTGGCAATCACGCTACCCATATCTGGAAACTCAGATCTCGGGAGGTTCGCTTGGACGGATGAATACCCCGTCAAAAAACGGTTCGTACCGCCAGAATGTTCCGCTCGTTGATGCTGTAGGCTTCGAATCAATGTAAATTTGTCCGCAATCTTTGCCAACAATGGCATTTGTTCGGATATCTCGATGCCTGGAACGTTTGTACGAATCGGCCGCAAGGGCCCGCGATATTCACTAGGAGCGTTCGGCTTCATGTCAAACATATCAATATGGCTAGGGCCACCATTTGCCCAAAACAAAATCACTGAGAAATCGTCATCGAGTCGAGGTAGCGCTAAACCGTTGCCGTCAACGATAGAGACTCGGCTCTCGCCTAACACCCGCATCGAAGGAGCAAAACCAGAACAAAGCGCGCCAACCCCCAGACCCCCTAGTTTCAGCCAACTGCGGCGATCTAGTGGGCCGACACACTTACTTTTCAACTTCTGTTGTTTTCGCTTTTCCATCATAATTACGTTACATTATACAGAAACCGACACAGTTCGGTAAAACCAATTTGGGGGGGAGCGTCTTAAAAGTCCGTTGCGCTGTACAACCCAAATACGTTCCATTTTAATATTTTGAATAAACCTACGAGCGTTAATACGTGCAACGTGAAATTGATGAATTCGAGATGCAATCCGTAATTGGTATCGGCACAGCCGGTTCCGTTTATAATGCCATCGAGAAAACGACACAGCGTCCCTGTGCAATGAAACTGCTGCTCCCAGGACTGTCCGACGATGCAAATATGGTCTCGCGATTTGAGCGAGAAATGCTCATTCTCAGCAAACTTGATCATCCTAACATTGTCCAATACTACGGCGGTGGAAAACACGAGCGTCGATTATTTTACGTCATGGAAGCCGTGCCCGGTGGCACGATGACGCAGATGCTGCAAACCCACGGTAAATTAACGTGGCAAGAAACGATTCGCTATGGGATTCAACTAAGTTCGGCGCTGCAACATGCCCATAACCATGGCATTGTACATCGCGATATTAAACCGTCGAACCTATTTATGACTTATCAGGGCGATATCAAGCTTGGCGATTTCGGGATAGCCCTTGACCGCGGAGAATCCGACCTAACCCAAAGCGGAATGACTGTCGGCTCCTGGCTGTACATGGCCCCTGAACAAATTAGAGGCGCCAGCGGTATTACGGGCCTAACAGACCTGTACGCGTTAGGTTGTTTGCTCTATGAGCTGCTAACAGGAAGACCACCGTTCACCGGAGAGCACTTTGCTGAGATATTCGACCAGCACTTGAGAGATGATCCTCAGCCGTTGGAGAATCTCGCACCAGACTGTCCGAAGTCTTTACGCGAGATTATTGAACAACTATTACACAAAGATCCATACCAACGTCCACACAATGCGAGAGCCGTTCAGGGCGTGATGTCAGAACTGAAACTCGATTGGGCTGAAGACGAAGCACGTTATCAACTGGAACTAAATCGTTTACAACTCGCTTTCGATTCCTCTTCCGCTGCAGTTCAAGAAAACTCACGTGATATTCCATTCAAACAGCTGTTGCCCTGGCTCTTGTTGGCAATCGCCGCCGCCGTCATCGCTACCCTGTTGAGTACACCTTAAACAAAGTGGCTCGATTTATTAGAGGTTTACCACGGTAGCTTGTCAAAATTAAGATTCCCGCCGCTAGCAATTACAGCCACTCGGCCCAAACTAAGTTGATCGGGGAGGTCGCGGAAGGCCGAACTACAAACCGCAGCGTAAGCGACAGCGCCTGATGGTTCTACGACTAACTTGGCTCGCTCCAACATCAACCGCATAGCGCATGCTATCTCGTCGTCTTTCACGCAAATAATATCATCTACTAAATCGCGCACTACCGGCCATGTCAAATCTCCCAAACTCGTTAACAAGCCATCTGCGATCGTACAAGGCCCGAGTTGAGGAATCAACTTACCCGCTTGTTTGCTACGCCATGCGTCATCCGCCCCTGTTGGCTCCGCACCAAACACGCGGATCGTGGGTTTAAGTGCTTTTGCGGCTAAGGCTATTCCTGCTAGCAATCCACCGCCACCCACGGGCGCAACGATCGCATCAAGTTGTGTCACTTGCTCCAATATCTCTACCCCAACAGTCGCTTGCCCAGCCATAACACAAGCATTGTTATAGGGATGAATAAATGTTGCTTTTTGCTTTGCCACGATCTCCACTGCGGTTGTTTCACGCGCTTGTAAGGTTGGTTCGCAAAGCACAATCGTCGCACCGTAATCCGCAACAGCATCTTGTTTGATCTGAGGCGCATTAGATGGCATAACAATCCACGCTGGGATGCTACGCTGGCGAGCAGCAAGCGCTAAAGCCTGAGCATGATTTCCCGAACTATGCGTCACCACACCAGCAGAGGCTTGCGCTGAATTTAATTGCAAGACGGCGTTGCTAGCCCCACGGTATTTGAACGCTCCCACTTTTTGTAAATTTTCACACTTTACAAACACCTCGCGACCGGCGACCTCATTAAGTTGCTGACACGTCGCAATAGGTGTTCGGTGAACGACGCCCGCTAAACGCTCAGTCGCTTCTTTAATCTCGCATCTCGATATCGCATATTGTTTATTAATCACCGGCAGCCTCCTGTGTTTGGTTTTCAGCCGAGCCGTGAGCCTGCCACGCCTTGATAATTGGATAAACGGCAAGGCCCAGAGCTACTAACAGCAACACCAATGAAACAGGGCTCGATAACAACGGTAAATAACTGCCTCCGGATGCTTGCAAAGCTGATCCCAATTTCTCTTCCGCAATCGGAGCTAACACAAATCCAATTACGAAAGGCGCTAACGGAATTTTAGTGCGATCCAACACGAACCCAACTAATCCGAACCCTAACATTACCCATACGTCGAATAGTCGATTGTTTAAAGCAAATGAGCCAACGACGCAAAATGCCATTACGATCGGCAGCAAAAGATGCCGAGGGATGACAGCTAGCTTAGCAATCCAGCGAGCAGTACCAACCATGATTGCGAACATTGCAATGTTCGCTAACAACATCGTCATGATAATCGTGTAAACAATGTCGGGATCATTTTGAAATAACAGCGCACCAGGTTGTAAGCCGTGCAGCACCAAAGCTCCGAGCAATATTGCATCGATAACGCTGCCAGGAATCCCCATTGCGACTAATGGAATCAGGGCACCGCCGATGGTTGCGTTATTGGCGGCCTCACTGGCAATAACCCCCTCTTCAGAACCCTTACCAAAAAGCTCCGGATTTTTAGACAATCCCTTAGACGCTGAATAAGCCATCACACTACCAACATTGGCGCCCACCCCTGGTAAAATGCCCACCCAAGTCCCAATTACCGAACTACGAAACATATTGCCCAAATGATGACGCCAATCCGCTAGTTTCAGGAAAACGCCATCGGTGTTTTCAGCGATGGCAGTTATCTTGGTGGCTGGCCTAGATGCTTCATGAATAATTTGACTAACCGCGAACATACCAATGAGTACAGGAAGAACCGCGAACCCCCCATTAAGCTGTTCGATACCAAGTGTCCAACGAGTTTCCCCTGTGGCAGGCGATTCACCAGGAATGGTGACGAGCATACCTAGCATACCCGCAAACAACCCTCGAATTAACGACTTCCCCGATACCGAAGCGATTAAAACTAGTGCAACCGCGACCAACGAAAAATAGTCAAAGGGACTAAGCTTCATTGAAATAATGGAAATAGGTTTTGCCAACAACAACAAAAACGCCCACGAGATCATTCCTCCGACAAATGAAGACATTATCCCTAATCCCAAAGCGCGACCAGGTTTTCCAGATTGAGCCAAGGGGTAACCATCGAGGGTTGTAATAACGGATGCTGGAGTTCCGGGCATACGCAACAGGGTGGCGGTTATTAAACCTCCGGAAATTGAACCAACATACATGGAGATGAGCAATACCATCGCTTCTGCTGGAGCCATCGAATAGGTGAGCGGTAACGTTAAGGCGATCAACATTGCTCCGGTCAAGCCTGGAATAGCCCCGATCGCAATTCCTAGAACAGTGCCCACTACCACCCACAACAGGTTGATAGGTGAACCCCAAATCAGATCTAGTAAAACATCAAACAACGCTTCTTCCTTTATGGCAATTCGATATGCAATCCAGATTGAAATACGGCATAGATCCAAAATGGCACGAGGACAACAACGTCAAAAAACATCGGAAGCGGGCGCACACTTCGCAAAACGATCCGCCATGTCCCGATCGACACTCCAAACAAACCAATAAACCCCATCGTCAGCCAGCGATAATCCACCGGTAAATATTCTAGACTCAGAACGTACAGGACCGAAAGCATAGACACTTTTACAACGGTCGACCAATACGCGCTTCTATCACTGCTAGACATTGCAGACTCAACCTCTGCCATTTCTTTTTTCAATCGACGCTGACTGCCGCCTGACGCTCCTAAAAACAGCCGAAACATCGGTAACAACATCCCCACTAAGCAGAGACCGGTAGCCGTTAGAATAATCAACGGGATGTTTGGCAAAACGTCGGCAGAGGTTGAATCAACGCTTTGAATTTTCGAAATGCGATCTGCCAATTCGACATGCATTTGGTCGCCCGTCAGAATCAGCGGGTCACTCAGTCGAGTTGCTAGTTGGTTTTGCACTATATCCGTTTCCATACAGTCCTGAAGCAATTTTGCAATCCGATCGATCTTGGCCCGATCCGTTCCTTTAGGAAACCACCAAAAATGCATATTGGCATGCACAAAATCAAATCCCTGTTCGCGAGCGGTTAGTATTTCTGGTACTCGGGGATCCCGTTGTGGGGCACTAATCGCAATCGCTCTAAGCCCGCCAGCTTTATACGCGATGTATTCTCCCAGCGAAAACGCTGAGACGTCAGCGTGTCCACCGACAACCGCTTCAAATCTTTGTGGGCCGCCACCTGTCTGCGTATAACGAAACGCCGCGCCAGGTAACTGGCGTTCTAAAATCAGTCCCGCATAGTGAACCGGAGCGCCGAGATTAGCCGCAAACACTAGTTGGTCCGGTGTGTCCGCTGCTGCGGCCATAATTTCGGACAATGTCTGGTAGGGCGAATCCTCACGGACCGCTATGATTAACCTTGTTTTTCCTGTTGCGGCAATGGGCTCGAAGGATTCCGCGCCGTAG
>Ga0315332_10001191_pt1 | contig 13537 bp, 11 predicted proteins | sample M110034915metaG_FD_203455 | JGI IMG/M metagenome (GOLD analysis project Ga0315332, IMG submission 203455) | Ammonia-oxidizing marine archaeal communities from Monterey Bay, California, United States - M1 100m 34915 | ecosystem: Environmental > Aquatic > Marine > Intertidal zone | place: USA...
CCACCTGCGATCGAGAGTAAACCCCGGTAAACTGCTGTGCTTACCCGAAAATAAGTCGTCGTGGTCAGTAACATTGCCGTACTCAAACCTCTGAAGCTTCTCATTCAACGCCCTGGCTAACCGGCCAGTAAGCTTGCTATTTAACCACAGAGTTAATGATTTTCGTTCGTCCTTCGTTGGCTGCTTCGCCTCTTTAGGCGGCATTTCACCCAGAGCAATTACGTTCTGAATTTTTTGATATACAGTCTTCCTATCAACAGGATCTAATATTTGTATCTCGTCCAACCGCAACTCGCCTTCTTGTTTTTTAGCGCCATGGCAAACTAAACAATAGGCTTCTAGGATAAGTTTAGATTTCACCTCCAATTCTACCAAATCAGACTCGCCAGGCTGCAACTTTGTAGAGCTACCGACGACTTTAGGACCTTGGGCATAGAATGGCCTAATACATACAGCCAAAAGGACAAGTAAGACGCAAAAGCCTACGATAGATCTTGCCCAGTTCATAATGTTTATCCCAACGCGATATTTACTTTGGCCTGGAAGACGGTGTAATCCCAGTCACCTAACAGCATAATAGCAAGCTGCTTACCATCCAAGTTGAATAGCATTTTCTTTCATCGTGGACATACTTACAAGCACCCAATTCTGAGATTCGGTTCACGCTGCTTGGATGAACGACAGAACCTATTAATAGCCGTGAATTTGGTACTGATCTGGCCAATATCCTTGCTAACGCGACAGAATCCGGATTTCAGCACTTGTGCAGTACGCCCAGCAGGATTCGAACCTGCGACCTACGGATTAGAAGTCCGTTGCTCTATCCAGCTGAGCTATGGGCGCTTTGTATTGCTTCCCCTAATAGAAGCTTCGACACAGTATAACAGCTTAAATGAAGATTGATTACCTCCGTTATTCTAATCTGCGCCGTTCAGGGTACAATCACTTACATAAACGGTACACAATTATCGCTATCTAAGAGTATCCACTAATCGTGATCACCCTCGAACAAATCACCGAACTTATTGTGCACCGCCGGACGATCAAGCCAATTGATGCTGGTGGTGAACCTAATTACCTCGATAAATCGATTCCTCAAAAAACCCTGGAACAATTGCTCGAAAACGCTAACTGGGCTCCCACGCATGGCCTCACCGAACCATGGCGGTTCACCATTTTTCAAGATGATGCTCGTGCTAGCCTCGCCGCTAACCTCTCACAGGCGTACACCCAACATCTTTTGCCAGCAGACTTCTCACAGGCGAAACACGATAAACTTATCGGCTACGCAAAACACACATCTGCGGCAATTGCACTCGGCATGCAAAGGCACGTTGGCAAAATTCCTGTCGAGGAAGAAGTCATCGCCGTCGCCTGCGCAGTGCAAAACTTACACCTCGCCGCAACTGCCGCTCACCTCGGTGGCTTCTGGTCTACTTCACCCATTTATGACCTTTCGGAAATGCGAGATTATTTTGGCTTTGACGGTCCCGAAGACCGTTGCCTGGGAATCTTCTATTTAGGCTTTCCTAAAAACCAATGGCCGACACGAAAACGAACAACGCCCGGCGATGTCGCTAAAAAAACTAATTGGAGAAATTAAACAGATGAAAATTGAAGCAATCCGCGTTTACCAAGTCGACCTGCCATTGCATGAAGGTTCCTATAATTGGTCCGGTGGTAAATCCGTCCAAGTCTTTGATAGTAATATTGTCGAAGTGATCACGGAAGATGGAACTGCCGGTTACGGTGAATGCTGCCCGTTGGGGCCATTTTATCTACCTGCCTATGCTGACGGCGTTCGGAGTGGTATCAGAGAACTCGGACCACATTTGATCGGTCAAGACCCTTTGCTACTGGGCCCCTTAAATCGCCTCATGGACAAAGCTCTCCGTGGACATCCCTATGTGAAATCGCCGATCGATATCGCGTGTTGGGATATTAAAGGGCAAGTCGCAAAACTTCCCGTTTGCGAATTACTTGGTGGACGCTACGGTGATGATTTTGTGCTTTACAGAGCCATCTCCCAACAAGAGCCCGCGGCGATGGCTGACAATGTCCAGTCTTACCGCGACCAAGGTTATCGACGCTTTCAATTAAAGGTGGGTGGAGATCCTGATGTTGATATTGAACGGATAAAACAAGTCGCTGCTCAAATACAGCCTGGTGAAAAACTAATTGCCGATGCGAACACAGGTTGGTTAATGCATGAAGCCGCTCGAGTATGCCGCGCTGTTGCCGACGTAGATGTCTATATTGAACAACCTTGTCTTACCTATGAAGAGTGCTTGTCGGTTCATAAGCGCACGACACACCCGTTTGTGCTTGATGAATGTATCGATGGTCTAGATGTATTGATGCAAGGCTACAACGATCTGGCGATGGATGTCGTGAACATTAAAATCTCAAAATTCGGAGGACTGACCAAAGCTCATTTAGCTCGAGAACTTTGCGCTCAAATTGGCGTCGCGATGACGATCGAAGATAGTTGGGGCGGTGATGTAACAACCGCGGCGATTGCTCATTTAGCGCATAGCACACCGACGGACTTGCTTTTTACGTCCACTGATTTCAATAGTTACGGTCCCGTGCAAACTGCCGAGGGTGCTCCGCAACGTGCTAATGGGCGGATGGCTGCTAGCCTAGCACCTGGCTTAGGTGTAGAACCGCTCATGGATGTGCTGGGTAAACCTGTTTTGGAAATATGTTAATGTCAGCAGTAAACCCGACTCCTATTCGCGTTATTGATTCTCATACTGGTGGCGAGCCGACTCGGATTGTCATTGCCGGCGGTCCAGATCTTGGTGGTGGTAGTACAGCAGCGCAAATGGCTGTGTTTAATAAGCAACATGATGCTTTCCGGCGAGCTATCGTAACGGAACCTCGCGGCTTTGATGCTATGGTTGGTGGGCTGCTAGTACCTAGTGTTGACCCTGACTGTTCGCATGGCATCATTTTCTTTAACAACGTAGCTACCCTCGGAATGTGTGTACACGGCATGATTGGTCTAGCGGTGACGTTAAGATATCACCAGAAAATCGAACTAGGACAACATCAACTGGAAACACCCGTGGGCAACGTGCAGTTTAATCTAATTGATGATCAGACAGTCGAAGTTACAAACGTACCGAGTTATCGATACCAAAAGGATGTGGCAATCGACGTGAATATTCAAGGTGAACAAGTTGTGATGCGAGGCGATGTTGCTTGGGGTGGCAACTGGTTTTTCTTGGTTGATGATCATGGTCAAGAGTTGACCTACGAGAATGTCATGCATTTGACTGAGGTTGCAACTAGCATTAAAAGAGCGTTATCCGAGCAAGGGGTGACGGGAGCGGATGGCGCTGAAGTTGATCATGTTGAATTATTCTCCCCGACCGAAAATCCACATGCCGACAGCAAGAATTTTGTGCTATGTCCTGGTAACCAATATGATCGCTCCCCTTGCGGAACGGGGACTAGTGCCAAAATTGCTTGCTTGTTGGCCGATAAAAAAATTATCCCGAGAGAAATCTGGCGGCAAGAAAGCATCGTTGGTAGCGTGTTTCAAGCGAGTGGTGATTTTGTGGATGGGCAAGTAACTGCTGATGAACCAGTTTGCATACCGTTGATTCGCGGGACGGCTTATATTACTTCCGATAGTGAAATGATATTGCAAGATGACGATCCGTTTCGAGATGGGATCGCACAATGAACACAGCAAACCAATTGGCTGGATCACATGTCACCGTCGTGGGAGGCGGAATCATTGGGATTTCGTGTGCATATTATCTGCGGAAAGCAGGCTATCGAGTGACTGTGATTGACCAGAGTACGATTGGTAGTGGTTGTTCACATGGTAACTGTGGCTTGATTTGCCCTAGTGACTTGATGCCCTTGGCCAGTCCAGGCGCGATTCAACGGACTCTGAAAATGATGTGGCAGCGTCGAAGTCCGTTTCGAATTAAACCGACATTGAGTCCGACGCGATGGTTGTGGTTTTTCAAGTTTGCTATGCGCTGCAATGAGCGCCATCAATTACAGGCGGCGCACGCGCGATGGCAGTTGCTAGAATCGTCGATGCAGTTGTATCAAGAGATGTTAAATGAACATGAGTTGCAGTGCGAATGGCAGCAAAACGGTTTATTATATGTATTCCAAAATGAGTATGCGCTTGAGGGACACTCAGCGACGAATGATTTGTTGGCGCAGGAGTTTTCGATCAAGGGAGAGTGCTTAGAGGCTGCTGCGTTGATGCAATTAGAACCGAGTTTGCGCGATAGTGTGGCTGGAGCTTGGTATTACGCGGACGATGCGCATGTGAGACCAGATAAATTGATGTCGGACCTGAAGCGAGTGGTACAAGAATTAGGCGTGGAGGTTCATGAAAATTGCGAATTGCTGCGGTTTCGACGACGGGGATTAAAAGCAGTGGCGATTGAAACCACTGAGGGTGAGATCGAAGCAGATCATTTTGTGATGGCGCTCGGAGCGGTTACTCCGAAGTGGCAAGCAGAGCTAGGGACAGATATTCCGATTCAGCCTGGGAAAGGCTATTCGCTGACCTATCAACGTCCCGCAGTTTCCCCGCGGATTCCGATGCTATTTCCACAGCATAAGGTCGCGATGACGCCTCTGGATACGGGTTACCGCTTGGGGTCGACGATGGAATTTTCGGGATATGACACATCGATTAATCAAGGTCGTTTGTCCTTACTGCGTGCAGGAGTGGAACCATATTTAGGAAAGCCCTCTGGTGAACTCATTGAAGAAGAATGGTTTGGCTGGCGACCGATGATATATAACGGTATCCCAATTATTGATACGAGTCCAAGGTTACGTAATGTGTTGATCGCCGCTGGGCATAATATGTTAGGGCTATCGATGGGGCCAGCCACTGGGAAATTGGTGAGCGAACTGATTTCAGGTGCGCCAACGCATGTGGATGCGACGGCCTATGGGCAACTGGCCGCTACGAATGGAACCGTAAATTAACGCGAATTCTACGCGCGATTATTTCCTGCGGGTCCGGGCAATGCGAATGCGGCACCCGATCGGTACAGTCTCAGTAATCTTAGGTAACCCACCCGCTAATGCTGCTGTCACGGCATCCTCGAGATATTTAACTTTAACCTTAGTTTTATCTGGGCTATCGTCGAACGCCCCCATATAGACAACTTCACGTTTCTGGTTGAGTACAAAACACTCCGGCGTATAACCAGCTCCAAATTTTTTGGCAATCATTTGGGTTTCATCAAACAAATAGGGAAAGGCAAAGTTTTTTTCCGCCGCTCTAATTTTCATCGCCGGCATCAAGTCATCCTCGACCTTATTGACGTTGATCGCAACGAGTGCAACCGACATTCCATCGCCTGTATATTTTTTGACAAACGCATTTAAACGATCCTCATAATCAACCGCATATGGGCAACTATTACACGTGAAAATCACCACCAGTACCTGTTTCGTTTTAAAATCATCGAACGCAATACGTTTGCCATTAGTCGCTGGCAATGCTTCCCATTTGGGCGCCGGATCTTTTATATCCAAAACCGGGTTGTATTCACCGGCGGAGACACTAAGAAATGAGAATAGCACGAGTAGTAAAGTGGTTGTCTTCATAGTCTCATTCTAACTCATCTGTGCTACTTAGTGTTAATGAGCGGTCCTTCATTCGCGGCTGGGTTCGGCCGTTACCCGTTCATCAGCAATGAATTGAGCTTGTTCGATCTTTCCGTCTTCATACCAAAACGTCCAAGTTCCTTCCATCATTCCGTTTTCAAAAGGACCGTGTGCAATTCGCAGTCCCTCCGCATCCCACATCGTCCAGTCTCCATGCTCGCGTCCCTCAGAGTAATAGCCACTTGACGCTGTTTTCCCATTGGGATGGTAGTTTATCCATTTGCCTTCGCGCAGTCCTTGATCGTATTTGCCCGCCGCTTCGATTCTCCCTTGGTCGTCGCGTTGGATCCAAGGGCCATGAGGTTCGCCGAAATAATAATTACCGCTGGCTCGGAAATCGAAGTATGTCATCATCGTCGGACCTTGGGATGCCCTATCCTCCGGTGATCCTACCCAAATCGATAGTTTCAATTCTTTACCATTGATTTCTTCTACCGTGGGCATGCCGACAGCTGGGTTGTATTTAAGAAGGTGCTTGGCAGTAGGAATTCGCTGTTGGTAGTACTGGCTACTGACCATTTGGCGGTATAGTAATAACCATCGCGACGATTTGAATTTAATAGTGTCTGTCGGTACTTCGTCGCGGTCTGATCGTTCTTCGCTGGAACGGAAGATGTCAATAAAACGTCCGTCGGCGGTTCGTACGTCGGCTACAAAACGATAACAGAGAGCATAGGGTTGAGTGAACATTTCCCAGCGTTGGTCAAATCTAAATTGGTGCGCAACGACAGCTATTTTATTACTGATAAAAGTGTTGGTTGTGTGGGTGTAAAGGCTAGTGACGGCGACGGTAAGAAATACGAATAATCCCCAGGCGGCGAAGGCGTTTGATATTTTAGGAAATGCCGTGGGAACTTGCGGTGCTGAGGTAATGGTGTCCGATGCGGTGTAATCCTCATCGTCGGATTTCGTTGTTGTTAGTTTTGAAAGTGGTTTGTAATTCCACCACGAGGATGGAATGAGGCTGAGTAGACCAGCGATACTGATGACGGAAAAGACGAGAACTTCCATGGTGAGGAAGATACCTGCATGAAGTCCGATGAAGGAGATGACACCGACGGTCCGAATCTGATTTGTTTTATATGGGCTAAGCAGGAGGACTTGGGCGACAAGTTCTAGTAGAAGTGCTCCCCATGTTAGCACCATCAAAATTGCTGGGAAGTTGGTTAACCAAAGTCCGATCGGTTTAGCGAGTCCAGTATCGCTGAGGATAATCATTAATGCCGTGCCATCGACCCACTCGGTATTTACTTTCAGGATACCGGTGACGGTATACATGACAACGAATTGTAGCAGCAGTGCAGCGGTAGCGAAGGAGTAGACGCTGCCTGCCGGTGCTTTGAATTTACTGTGCACGGAGAGGCACTTAGAGCAGGGCAGGAAGGCAAGGAAGAATAGTAGTGAACATAGTAACATGTCACCCCCAGTGAGTAGTGGTGGGACACGGGCTAGGACTGAGGCAAAGAGAATCCAGCAGATTCCGGCCGCAATGCGACTGTGATAGCCTACGAGCAGGAAGCAAGCGGCGATGGCTTGCAGAATAAAGAGAGATGTTTGGTAGGCATTAGATTCGCTGAGGAGGTGTAGCGACCAAGTAGGCGCGAATTTATAGTATTCTTCAGCTATTTCAAAAGGGATGGCACTATCGGCAAAATAGTGATCAGCGAGGTGTCGTATGCGGTCGCAAGTATCCCACAGCAGGACGGCAGCAGTCGCGATGCGCATTAAGGCGATTGAGCGAACGTCGAGTGAGAAAATGCGTTTAAGGAAATCTCCCATTGTTGAATACTCGCTGACGATTGTATGGACTTATGTTAGGAATCGTAATGAAAAGTGGTTGTCGACTCAACATAGATTGCATCAAGAGTAGATGAGTGTGGCATTATCCTAAAGTCTAGGAACCGGTTATTGGAGAAACTCAAAGAGTAGGTTAAGATAGTTTCTCTATCAGCCAATAACGTTGACGCACTATGGCCGAGTGGCGGAACTGGCAGACGCTCAGGACTTAAAATCCTGTGTCCTTACGGACGTGCGGGTTCGAGTCCCGCCTCGGCTACTTTTCTGCGTGTGTTGCGGATGCCATTCTTTGAGCATCGTTCGGGTTGGAGTCCGCGGCGGTGGAGTAAAATGCGTTGTTTGTAGTCGCAAGAGTTATATGGCGAGTCCGTTATTTCGTAATATTTGTTAGTACTGATTAAAGGAGATGTGGAGTTTCTAATTTGAGTTGATAAAATTCAGTTGCTGTTTTTCCGAAAATCCAATCTTGCTCATCGTGGGAAAGGTCGCTCACGACTTCTATCAGCGCTCCATAAACTTGTTCATAACTTCCAGCTAGTTTACAGACAGGCCAATCCGATCCAAACATACAGCGACGTGGACCAAAGGCCTGCAGTGCCGTTTCGATGTAGGGACGCAAATCTGCTGGGGTCCAGTCATTCCATGTTGCTTCCGTAATGAGTCCGGAAAGTTTACAGTGTATATTGGGAAACTGCGCGGCAGCACGAAGGTCAGATGCCCAGTCCGTTATTTCACCCGTTTTGATAGTTGGTTTGGCCAAGTGGTCGATTACTAACGGGAGATCAGGAAATGTTCTTCCCAGCTTGACGGCGTGTTTTAAGTGTTGCACGTAAAATAGCAGATCAAATGGCACGCTATGTTTCTCAAGGACGGCCAGTCCGCGGAGGATCAGATCCCCGACGATAAAATCGTCATTTGGTTCATCCTGTGTAATATGTCGAATCCCGACGAATTTTGGGTGCTCTTTGAGCGCTAAGATATGTTTTTCGCATTCGGATGAGGATAAGTCGACCCAACCAACGACACCAGCAATAAACGGGTGGTTCTCGGTGAGATTCAAAGCCCATTGGTTTTCGGCCAGTTTGTGTTGTGTTTGTACGACAACACTGTGATCAATGTGAGTGGACGCTAAATGTGGCTCAAGATGTTCGGGCAGGAAAGTTTCATTAATTGCGGCAAGATGGTCGGTTTTAACCCAGTCATAATCGAATTCCGTATGTGACAAATCCCAAAAATGTTGATGGGCATCGATTCTAAGAGCCATGATGTTCTTTCCCTAATGTCGATTGCGGATCATTGTTTTCCGGTCGACCTTCGATATAGAACCAATTGTGAATGGGTTCGAGGATTTTCAGCACCTCCCGCAGGAGTTGCTGATCTAAAGGCGTTTCAGCCCATTGAGCCCATTGTCGGATTCTGTTCTGGTTCGCAGAGCCTGTGACACACGTGGTGATGTCGGGGTTGGCGATGGAAAACTGCAAGGCGAGTTGCGCAATATCGACTCCGGCTGACTCGCAATGTTGGGCAGCTTTTTGGCAGGTTTCTCGGACAAGAGGAGTTGCTTTGTGCCAAGGCGGCAAGGGTGCATTGGTAAGGAGTCGAGCGGAGAAAGGCGCTGCGTTGATAATGCCGACGCCTTTGCTTTCTAGGTAGGGTACGAGATCATGGAACATCGTGTTTTGCAACGTATAATGGTTATAACTAAGGACGACATCCAGATCCGTCTGGTCAAGAATGAACTTAAAGTTACTCATGGGATAACCCGAGATTCCGACATAACGAACCTTTCCCTGCTGTTGGATTTTGCGAAGAGCGGGCAGTGTTTCATCGACGATTTGTTGGCGTTCGACGAATTCAATATCGTGACAGAGAATCACATCAAGGTAATCTGTGCCCAGGCGATGTAGACTGACGTCGACACTCTCAATGACTCGCTGAGCCGAGAAATCAAAATGGGCCGTATGATATCTTCCTAGTTTTGTGCCTAGGTAGTATTGGTCACGGGGAATATCTTTCAGCGCGATCCCGAGTAGAACTTCGCCGCTGCCTCGACCATAGTAGGGAGAGGTGTCAATGAAGTTCATGCCACATTCAATGGCAGCTGGGACTGCGGCGAGCGCTTCATCTACATTGACGCTGCGGAATTCCGCTCCTAAAGATGAAGCTCCATAACTGACAACGGACAAATCCATGTCCGTATTGCCAAGATGTCGGTGTTTCATAAGTCGCCTCTCTTAACCAAATCGATAAGAATTAATCCATTCGTTCAGTGGTGGGGCCCATGACTTGGGTTAATTACATGCCGGCTTGCAGGGCTTCCAGATGACGTGTGAAATGATCATCGAGAACTTGCGTGTAGGTGTCCGGATGTTGTTTTAGGATGTCTGCGACTAGAGGACCATATTTTTCGTGTGTTAGCACACTACCAAACGTACAGTGCAAGATTTGGCGACCGGGTTTTGTAAAACCTTTTCCCTGCGGGACATCATCCCATAATTCCAAGTACTCTCGCTGTAGCTCGATATCCGATTCAATTTCACTCGGAGGTGGAACCATTTCTAACGTAGCGTGTACGTGATAGGTTGCCTTGTCCGTATTATATCGCTCTCGTGAGAAATCGATGATCTCCCGAAAGAGATCTTTTTCGTGAAGTGCAACGACTCGTAACGCTTCCAAATAACTTGTACCCGCTGTTTTTACATGCCACAGGCCCTGAGTAGCTTTGGATAATAAGCGGTACATGGATAGTTTGTCTGAGCCTGAGTGTAGCGATAGTTTGTAAGGTCCCAGATGTCTGGCCAACTCGGCATGATCGTTCAGAGATTCTTCTAGAGCATCCAGGTCACCGATAAAGTCGACTCCCTTTTCAAATTCACCGATAAAACGGGGAGCTAAACTAACCAGTTTCATACCATGGCTAAGACATTGATCAGCAATGATGTAATGTTCAGCTAAGGTTGTGGGTTGGTCGGTTTCATCAACGCTGAGCTCAATTTCGTAATCGCGTTGTGCAGCTTGCTGTACTTCGGCAATATAGGTAGACAGTTTCAGCGCATGATTGAGCGAAGAGCCATATTTGACTGCGGCTCGTAGACAGGCTTCTTCGTCGAGGTCGATGATCGTGCCATTATTCAACGTAACTTGCTTGCCTTGATATTTACTTACCCAGCCGATTTTCTCGGAGATTTCCTCGTATTTGCTGCGCAGCGTTTGTTCATCATAATTGTCTGCTTGAGCATCAACAAAATCGGAAGGATCAATCGTAAAGAAAGTAAACCCCACGGTTGCTGTCACATCGACGTCTTCTGTCGTTTTGAGATGATCGGCATCCGCGCCAGTGATTCCTGTCCAACCGGAGTCCACCATTCCCTGCAGAGCGTCGGTCATGACGTCGGTGGGAGTACGAGACGTACGTGCCATTTCACGAATAGATTGTTGAGGAAAAATGGGAAGGATTCCACTGCCAGCACGGTGCATGGAAGCAACATGACCGGCGGTTGCAACACCGGTGCGATCGCCAAACCCAAAGCTGGGTTCCAGTCCGAGACAGAGTGGCCGTGGAAGTGAATTCTCTGACACAGTAGCCTACTTTCTGTTTTTAGTATAGAAGGATTAAATTGAAGGCGAATTAACGGAAATATTTGTTGTAGGACTGGATGGTTTGCTTTGCCGCTTCGAATTCACTCGGATACGGTAGCGCTTCCGCACTAATGTAGCCTTCATACCCGATTTCCTTGATGGCAGCGGTAATAGAGTTCCAATCCATATGCCCCAGACCGGCGGGTCGGCGATTCGAGTCGACAAAGTGGATGTGCCCAATCAGACCTTTTCCATCTCGAATTCCCTCTGCGATACTGATCTCTTCAATGTTCATATGAAAGAGATCTGCTAGGATGACAACGTTGTGATCGTCACCGAGCCGACTTAAAAACTGAACACTTTCGGCGACCGTATTGCAGAGGTTAGTTTCGTATCGATTCAGGTGTTCGTAGATGAACGGGGCGTCGTATTGTCGTGCGTATTCGCCTAATTCCGCACAAGCCTCAGCCAATAACGCTAGTGCGTCCTGTTTATTGAGGTCATCCCCCCAGCGACCCTGCATAGAGCCTAGGATGGCACCGGCACCAAAGCGTCCTCCCATATCAATGATTCGTTTGATAAATTCTTTTGCTTCGGCACGCTGCTCACTGCATGTCGAGGTAAGCGATAATCCGTGTTGCACCATACCTGCTCCAGTACCCACAGCGGCAAGTTCAAGCTCATGATTCTGGAGCAGTTTATCTAATTCGGCAGCGTCCACTTGATCGGGGCCCAACGAAAAAACCTCAACAGCATCAAAGCCGAGTTCCTTGGCAGTTTGACAACCTTTTTCCAGACCGTCCCATAAAACAAATGGGCCACCCCGCGCTGCTTCTACGAGACTGATGGTCACACATGACTTGGGCATAACGATTCCTTGGGGTTTGGTTGTCGGGAGGTAAAATGAGTGAGCATAGAGGTGAATGTTGGCGTGGAGTCTAATCCTGGATCGAGACAATCGCTTTGATAACCCCTGTTTCCGGAAGGGTATAAGAATCGAAAACTTCTGGTAGATCCTGCAGTGTCGTACGGTGAGTGATCCAGGGGCGTGTATCGATTTGACCTTGTTCAATGAGTTGGATGATACGAGCAAAGTCACTCGGTAACGCGTTTCTTGATGCCAACAAACTCATTTCTTTGGAGTGCAGCCAGCGATGGGGAAAAACGATTTCATCGAGGGTAATTCCGACATAGATAAGTGTTCCGGTGTGGGCAACGTAGTTCATCGCATGCGCCATGCTCGTGGCATTCCCCGTAGCGTCAATGACAATCGTAGGCAATTGTCCCTGATTGGCATCACGGATCGCTTGTTCTTCGGATTGGTCGCCTTTAAATGTGATCGTGGCCTCAACCCCCATCTGCTCGCGACAAAAGGCAAGTCTGGATTCATTCATGTCCATGACAATCATTTTGGCGGGCGTTAGTCGAGTGAATTCGACACAGGTGAGCCCAATGGGCCCTGCTCCAATAATCAATACGGTATCGTTGGCGCCAGGGTTGGCGCGATCTATGGCATGACATCCAATGGCCAGTGTTTCGACTAAAGCGAGTTGCTCCATTTCAAGACCCGCATGCGATGGATGTAGCTTTCGCGTTGGAACAATGAATCGTTCCCGCATTCCACCGTCGATATGTACGCCAAGGACTTCCAAATCTTCACAACAATTACTTCGGTTTTGTCGGCTGGCAAAACTGTCTGGATTATTAATGTAAGGTTCAACGCTACAGCGGTCACCAACTTTGATGTTATCGCTGTTGTCTCCTACCTCAAGCACTTCAACCCCAAGCTCGTGCCCAGGAATGCGAGGATAACTGTAAAAGGGGAATTTTCCGAGATATCCACTAATATCCGTACCGCAAATTCCCACGCGATGGACGGCGACTAGAGCTTCCCCTGGCTGGGGAGTTGCTGCTTCTTCTATTTCAATCGATTTAAAGTGTTTAGGTTCTTCAAGAAGGATTGCTTGCATAAGGAGTGCCTGCTATGTGCTTGTCGTTGGGTCGATAAGGTCTCTATTATGTACCGGCCTTTGCTTTCAATAAATGGGAGGAGCCGAGAATTGACATGAAAAATAGAAACGAAAATATAAGTCGCCGACCCCGAGGGAGTGGTGTTAGGAAAGAAAAATGGGCGGTACTGGACTTGAACCAGCGACCTCCACGATGTCAACGTGGCGCTCTAGCCAACTGAGCTAACCGCCCTGATGTGCGTTTTCTGACTGTTTCAAAGTGTAGCACTCTTAGTTGCTCTAGCCAAGTAGTGCCCGAATTTTCCCCACTTACTCAGAGAGTGTTTAACGCACGTCGATTGCTGTTTCAATAGCAATATCTAAGTGAGAATTGGACAATACCTTTGTCTGAAACATTGTATCTAAATAAGAGATGCAGTATGGATTCACTGCCAGCAAACGTAATGTGATGCAATTTTCGGTGATATGAATCGTTTAGCGGGTGCTTTTTTAACAATTAGAATTTTCAGGTAATACCATACGATGGAATA
>Ga0315332_10001193_pt1 | contig 13529 bp, 8 predicted proteins | sample M110034915metaG_FD_203455 | JGI IMG/M metagenome (GOLD analysis project Ga0315332, IMG submission 203455) | Ammonia-oxidizing marine archaeal communities from Monterey Bay, California, United States - M1 100m 34915 | ecosystem: Environmental > Aquatic > Marine > Intertidal zone | place: USA...
TATAATTGTTTCTTTCATTATTAATATCTATTTATCAATTTTATTGTTAAATATCAAAATTCAATTTTTAATTTACTAATTATCTACTAAATCGCATTTGTTGAATTAAATCTCTAAAATAGCGAGAACGAGAAACAATACATTTATGGTCATACCTCGTTGGGCAATATGTTGTAATATAATATCTTGAAGTAACAACTTTCCAAACTACACGCCAAACAGTTTCACATTTCATTAAATTATCAGTTTTTATTATATAAAATAACCAATGAGTATATTGATCACTATGAACAATTGTTGATAATGTTTCTATTGATAATAATTTTGTTTTATCTGGTATAATAAAGAATTTTTCTAAATGAAAATAATTATATAAAAAAATATGTTTTTTTTTATTACATATATGATGAATATTTTTTGAAGTTCTGCTGAATTTTAAAAATTCAGATGGTACTAAGTAATCACTTATTTTATTCACTAAATCGTCTGGTAAATCGTTCATATACTATTATAAATTATATAGATTGATATATTTATATTAATAATATGCTAAATATTTACAAATAATTAATCCTAAATCAGCATAGATATCTTTTTTTTTTAAATTTTCAAGAATTATTTTTATAAATCCTTGTGAATATTCACTTAAAAGTTTATAACATTTTGAATCATTAATTACATAATCCCAAACAGTTTTATCACCAACTGTGTCTGAATTTATTAGACTGAAATCTATATAATTATCAGAAAAATTTAATAATAATTTTACTATCATCGAATCATTATTATCACAAGCATACATTAATGGTGTATATCCAATTTTATTTTGAATATTTACATTAGCACCATTTCTTAGTAATAGATATGTTAAATTAAAATTTTTATTTCTTGTAGCAAATATTAAAGGTGTATGTCCATAATCATTACTAATATTAACATCAGCACCAAATTTAATTAAAAGATCCGCTATTTCCATTTTTACTTCATATGAAATTGAATTTGAAGGTTTACAAACTTCTAGTAATCCCGTCCATCCATTTATTTTTTGATTTACATTACTTCCACGACGAACAAGTACACGAATTAATGATATTTGTCCTGTACTACAAGCAGATACAATATCTGTATCAAGTAATTGTTGATTTTGAAATTTACGCCATAAATGTTTTGCTAGATATGAATTAAAAGTTGGTTCTTCTAATTCATTTCTATGAGTGAGTTGCGTATATATATTTAATTCAGCTAAAGATACAAGGGAACCCATTATAATTTTCTTTCAAATAAATAAATCAATTTTAAGTTTAAAAAATATCATCTAAATCAGTAATAAAATCTTCATCTTCATTATTATCATTATCAAATTCTTCTGTAATATTTTCACCCATTTGTGAATCTGTTTTACTTTGAGTTTCTTGTTTTATTTTCTGTTTAGTCATATATTTTTCAATATGAATTTCATGTAAAAAGGATATAAAATGTATTATTTTTTTAATAAATAAATCATGAGATTTTTTCTGAATACGGTTTAATTCTCTATTTTTACTTTTGTCCGCAATAATAGTTGATAATTTTTCTAAAAATGATATTTGAATAAGAACTCTATTTTTTATTTGAGTAAAGTAATATTGAATATCATTCTGTAATAATAAAATATTTTTCCATTTTTTTGTATTTATTATTTCATCTTTAATTGTAATTTTATTTGGGAGTAAACATTTTTGATCTTGTTTTTTATTATTTTTATAAGTAATGTTTACACCTATATTCTCTAAAATATTTCCTATTATATTTAATTCTTTCATTTCTGAAAGAATATTTTGAGATTTATTTTCATTAACCGATTTTATTAAAACATTTAAACTTTCTTCATCATTTGTTGATTTAAAATTTTTTGCCATTTCTACAAATATCATATCATCTTCAGATAACCATTTTAAAATACATGGATAAAGATCCTCTTTTTTTGTAATTTCACTCGTTTTTGTTAAAACATATGGATATGCTAAAAGGAAAGATTTTCTATCATTTATCATTTTTCTTTCTGATTTTGTCCATTTAGAACTAAATTTTTTTGGCCACATCCATATATATGGTTTATAATTAAATGAAGTTTCTTCTGTATTAATTACGTAATTTATATTTTCAAAACAATTAAAAGGTGCTCCCATTTCAGGTTCAATTTTTTTTAAGTTTGTTAATAAATTATATACTTTATCAATAATACCACCATCTGTTTTCATTTCACTTAAATATGATAATAATATATAAAATACTTCATGATCAAAGTAATCTAATTCAATTTCTTCATTATGAATTAATTCAAGAGTTTCTCTTGTAAATTCTAAATTGATTGGTTTTTTTACCAAAATATGTTCAATTATTTGTCCAAAGTCATTATCATTTTTATTTATATTTGACTTTATTTTTAAAATATCTTGTAATAATCTTATAATAAAATTATTTGTTTTTTTGATAAAATTTAAATCAATTTGTAATTGTGTATGTAATCGTTTTCCATTTAGTAATAAATCAGTAAATAACTGACTTAATTCATTTTTAATATTTTCTTGTTTCATTAAATTTTTTAAAATATTGTTTGATTTTTTTTCTAAGTTATAATCTTTATTTAATAATAGTGCATTTTCTAATTTTCGATCATATTCAATTATTTCTTTATCATATCTACTAGAAAATTTTACTAAAATTTTTCTTCTTTTTTGTATTTCAATACTTTCATCATCTATAATCCGATTATTTGTAAATAATTCATCCAATAAATAATTATATTTTAGTTTTATAACATTTTTCAAACTTTTATTTTTTAATTTAGTTTTATGAGCATTATGAATTTTACCACTACTTAATGTTGTAATAAAATATGAATATTCTTTTTTATTATTTTTATTATTTGTTTTATTCAGTAATGTATTGAATGCTGATTTATCTAATTCACGTAATATTATATCATAAATTTCATTTTGAGTTCTAGATAAAAATGATTTATATAATGGATTTTTTATTATATTATCTTCTGTCTGTATTTTTTTTACATCAATAACATATTTCGAAAATATAAATTCTTTTAAGAATAATTTATCATTAAAAATATTATTATAATTTTTATTAATATTTAAGAGAAGTCTATGTACTGAAAAAATTTTATTTTTTAATACATCTTTTGTTTCTTCTTTTTTTATTATATCTTTATTACAAGTATTATATTTTATATTTAATGTTTCTTTACAATTATCTGATTTAATAGAAGAATTTAACTGTTTTAATATTCCAATATCTTTTATATCATATAAATAATTTATTTTAATATAATCAAATACTTCATTATAAATTTCATCAAAATTATTATTAACCTTCCAAATTTTTGGTGAATAAACTGAAGTTATTTCAGATATATTATTATCAGTATAAATGATCAGTGGTTTAATAATTGGATATGCTTTTTTTGTAATATATTTTTTGATACCCTCATTTTGTAAAAATTCTTTATAATTTGCCATTGTATCTATTTCAATATTGAGTTTATTAGAATCTAGTTTATTTTTATAAGGTGAAATATAAGTAATTTCATTCATTTTAATAATTAAATTTTTAATATATTTATATTCATCTAATTCATTCTCAATATTATTAATAAATTTTTGAAAAGTTGTATTATTTGTAGATTTTAAAATTTGTTCGAATGATGTATCTGATACAAATTGTTCTGATTGTTTTTTTGTTATATCAAAAAAATTTTCAATATGTTTATAAAGTGAATATTTCTCTGAATTTTCTATTGAATTAGTTCCTTCTAATAATTCTGTTAATAAGATTTCCATATTTAATTTATTTTTTATTAAATCAATACTATCTATTTCTTTTATCATTATTTCAAAATTTTCATAACTGACATCTATTGAATTTAATAATTTTATTTTTTCATTTAAGTTATTTAATAATTTGTATCTATTATCAAATATTTTTTCAAGGTTTTTTATTAATATTTTATAACTATCTATTTTTTGTTTTTTCATAATGGATTCAATTTGTTTATCCAATTTACTGTTCTTTTTCAAAAAAGAGATATAATCATTATCCCTAATTGTTTTATTTTCATTATAAAATTTATAAGTTAATAAGTTATATATATCTAAAAATCCGTTATTACCATAACTATTAATTTTTCCAGTACAAGAAATCATTTAACTTTGTATATCATAATAAGGAGATATTTTTTGTAATATTTGTTTCATTTATCAAAAATGAGATAAAAATAATTATACAAATTTATTTATTAAAAATGGATTATATTAATGTTCTTTTTACATTTATATTGGCAACAATGTATTTTATTGTTGTTTATTTAACTAATATTACTACAGATAGTAAGTTACTCAAACTTTATCAACTTTTTGGTTCTACTACACATGGAATACTTGTTTCTATATGTTCATATATTGATATTTGTATAATGGTTTTTTATGGAAATAATCTTGAAGATTTATCATTTCTTTATAATTGGCATTATTTTAGTTTATTCTATTTTTTTTATGATATATATTGGTGTATATATTTAAAAACATCACTGTATATTTATCATCATATTGCTTGTATAATTTGTTTAGTTTATGCACTTTTAATCAATAAATATACTAATCTATTATCTGTTGTTTTATTTTGTGGAGAAATTACTGCACCATTAATTAATATTATTTCTCTTCTTAAAATTTATGAACAAAAAAATGAATTACTATTTATTTGTTTCGCAACATCATTTGTTTTGATGCGATTTATTATTACACCAATTGTAATAATATATATCTATGCTCATATTTCATCATATGATAAGTATATATTTATAATAATGGGATTAGCACTTTTAGGTGGTTCTATTATATGGGCAAAGGGACAATATAATTATATAAAAAAAAAAATTTGTTATAAATTAGATTAAAAATGTGTATTATATTCCTGTAATAGTTGATAAATTTTATTAACTTGAAGACTATTAACTATCATTGTAATATCATCTAAAGTAATACTACGAATAATATTTGTGTTTGTAAGATTACTTGCTTGTAGTAAACCTAAATATAACCCATGTGCCCTATAATGAATATCACTTTCAATTGGAGAAAGTTCTACACGACGATGTTGTCTTCGTCTAATTTTATATTTTTGAAAAATTACATTACTAATATAAATAATATTTCGTTCAATTTCATGAAATAGTTCTGTATATTCTGGATAATAACCCAATAGAATTGAAATCTTTTCAGGTGTTGTTTTTCGTAGTTGAAGATATCTTTTTGCCATATCTGGAACATTTCCTTTTAATAAACGAACATCATTATATGCTTTTGAAATAATTCGAACACGATTATAATTTTCATCTACTAGCATATATCCTGGTTCTGTAAATTGTAGGTTAGACACAGCAACTTTTAATTCTTCAAATGAACCAAATTCGCATTCTTCTGGTTTTGGAACATAAATATAATCATCTACTTCTTTATTTTCTACTTTATCATAAGTTGAAATATGAATACAACTTGGGTCAGTATGATTCAAAACAATACGATTTTCTGGATGTAAGATAATAAATGTATAACATTTATTTCTATTTAATAGACTAAAACTATAATTTTCACCTAGACATTCCATAAATAAATCATAAAAAGATTTACTTGAATGCCAAAATGCTCTAGTAGCATCTACACATCTTGATGTTGAAACTACCCATTCATTATTATGATAAAATAATTTAATTCGAGAACCATCATATAATTTTTTTACTTTAATATTATCCCAATTAGTTACATCTAATGATGTAATATGCGATTCTTGTAATTCTACACCTTCTTCAAGCAAAACTTGTTCAGATAATTTTTGTCCTTTATAATGAATTTGTGTTATATTATGGAAATCTAAAATTAATCCTGATAGTGATTTAACAATATTATTTGTCATATCACTTTTATCCTCTGTATGAGTAATTCGATATAAATCTCTTTCTTGTTTTAAATCTAAACAATATGGCTCATTAGAAAAAAATTCTCGAGCCTCTTCATAAGAAGTAATTGAATTGTCTGTATAAATATTTTGCACGTTCATTTAATAATAATATAATTTAATACTTATTCTATTTATCTTATAAAAACAAAATCAATTTTAAAAATTTTATTTAAAATTGAATTTATATTACCATAATTAATTAAAAAATAATTTTATTATGAATATGAGTAATTCACCTTATGAATTTAATTCGGAGACAAGAAACTTTTTTGTTCTATCTTTGGAAAGAATTTTAGAAACAAAAATTAAAAATAATAAAAAAATTAAATATCTATTCCATACGGAATTAGAAACTAAATTAAAAGAAGAAAAACGGAAAATTTCTCTAGAATTTTATAAAAAGAAATATGGAGATAATGATGTATCTTTTATTAATGTTCTGAAACGAGCTGGATTTAGTAATGCTACAGCAGTTAAATTACCTAAATTTCTTGATCAAAATGGTTCAGCAAAACTTATTCAGTTATGTGAAAGTAAAAATTATACGAAACAATTAGATAATTTATTTGATGGTTTTGAAATGGAATATTCTGTTGTTTATATGGATTTACTATTAAACTTTTTTGCTTTTCATTTTCAAATTAGTCCAGATGGTAAAAATCAGATGCTTTATTTTAAATTAATTAATCAATCTCAATGTATTATTAATATGCTTAATGAATATAATAATGAATTTAATCAATTAATTGATAAACAAGTTGATACTATTATTGATGCTTTAAATATTGCTGAAATTGAATATCAATTAAATAATCATGTTACACTCATTACTGATCAAGTTAATCAACTTTTAATTACTATGCCGGAAATAATTGAATATATTCCTGATAAAACTAATAGTGAAGAAAAAGAATGTTTTTATAAAAAATATTTTCAAAAAACTTCACTTAATTTCGAGGAAATTAATAAAATTATTCAATATTTTAAATTTATATTTAATATTATTAAAATAAATCGTTTAGAATTTTTAATTGAGAAAATTGAATCAAAAAAGAAATTTCTTGAATATAAATTTGATATTTGTTCTGATGAAGCAGTTGACCATTATGAAAATTTAGTTCAACGATGTCACAAGGCATTGAAAAAATTAAAAAAAGCAAATACAAATAGTAAGAAATATAAATATATTTCACAAATACTAAATGAACAACTTCCTAATTCTCTTGAACAACATATGTTTGATTTTTTGAAAACATTGAATTATAATTTTGAACAATTTATGGTTTTTAAAGGAAAATATAATAATAATATGACAGGTATGTCATACTTTGAAAAAGAATGTGAATATAATATTAAAAATAATTTATTTCAATTCCTTTCTGAATTAAATCAAATGATTAACTCTGATAATATTTATATTATTGAGTTTATTCTAATTACAATTATTAAATATTTCTATCATATTCAAACTAATGAAAAAATGTCATTTATTGATAAAATTAATTATTATGATAATGAAAAAAGAACTTTTTCTTCTGCTTGTATGTTTTTCGGATTAATTAAAAATACAATTCTTAAAATTTCACATTTAAAGAAACTTGATCCTAAATTACATTCATTATTTGTAAAATATCAACATAATTATCTAGAACATATTTCTCCTTTTATTAAACAAAAAGAATTTACTAAAAAACAAAAAAAAATTCTTGAACTTACTAGTCATTTACCAAAGGAAATTCAACAACAAGCAATTCAATCTGAATTTTTAAAACTTGTTATGCTTGATTCTAAGAAAGGTAAGAAAGATAATAAAGATGATGAAATGAAATTAAAAGATTGGATTAATTTTTTACTTCCTTCTTTTAAAAACAATATGATTAAGAAGAAAATTATTAAAGAAAAGAATACTTTCAAGAAGAAAAAATTTGATAAATTAGATATGGAAAAACATTTAAATGAATTATTATCATCTGATTATACTATCTTTGAACCTGTTCAAAGTAAGAATTCTAATAATGATAAAGATACATATCATAAATATCTTTCTATGAAAGAAGAACGTGACGCACTTCAAGAATTAATTAATGAACTTGTATTACTTGATGAAAATCCCGAAGAACAAGAAAAACAATTGAATCAACTAGATTCTCAACTTGAAAAACTAGAAGTTAAATTTGAATTTTATCAAGATATTAATCATGAAGATGAAGCTGCTAAAAATTGTGTTGAAATTAATAAAAATATTGAACGCTATCGTTCTCTATTAACTGAATTTAAAGAAGATGAAAAAGAGAATATTGATCAAATTCAAGATTTAGAAAGAAAAATTGATGAATGTCATAATCAAATGAATTATGAGAGAGTTCATTTTCCTACATTAAATCCAAGCACTGGTAAAATTCAAGGTTCAAATACAACAACTTATTTACCTTATGAAGAACCTAAATTTAGTCATGTTCAATTAAGTGATCAAGGATATAAATTGAAAAAACAAGTTGATACATTTAAACGTGAAACTGATAAACAAGATAAAAGAAAACAACAAATTACTAAATTTAATAATTTACTTAAACAGGCTGAACTTGCTATTGAAGGTTATATTAATAAATTGAATCAGTTCTTTGGTCTAACAAACGAAGATATTGATATTAATATTACAAATTTTTCTAAAAAAATTGTTTATAATATCTTTGATAAATATTGGTTTAATAGTAAATATTGTATTAAAAGTAAAATTGAGATGTATTTTAGAATGTATGTTAGAAACTCTATGAAAAGTTTTCATCAAGGTTATTCACAAATTGTATTAGATTTAATTAAAATTATCGCATCAATTCAATATCTAATTCTTTTAGAAAAAAAAATAGATTTAAACAAATTGATTAAAACTAAGAAAATTGAGATTAACAAAATACAAAAAAATAAAATTTTTCTTGGAAAAACATTTGAAATTATTTCTGGAGAAGATGCTGGAAAACAAGGTATTGTTTTTAGAGAAAATGAAAATAATGTAACTATTAAATATCAAGATGTATTTATTGAAGAACCTAAACTAAATGTTCGTCATGTTACGGTTAATAAAGATTTTATTGGAAAATTAGTCAAACCAATCGTTGGTTCTTATAAAGGTAGAATTTGTATGATTATTGGAGAAAGACATAATGAATTTCAATTAACTGTTGATACATATGGTGGTTGTCCTTCTAGATTATTGAGTGGTATTACATATATCACTCTTAAAAAGGGAGAATTTACAGTATTACCAAATCATAAACAATTAAGTATTGATGAATCTATAACCAGAATTTATAAAAAGATTGAACTTTCATTTCAACCTGAGAACAAAAATTTATATACTTGTACTCGTTGTTTATTTGATTTATTTGGATTTTCTCTTAGTTATATGATTAATTATGATGATTCTCATACATACGAGGAAAGATTTAATTTCTTATATGGTATTGGATTAGTTCTTTATAATAAAAACAAAATTAATGATACTGAAATTTATTATTCATATGTTAAATTAAATAATAGATTAACTGATTTACAAGATAAAAGTAAAAATTGTAATCGTTTTGATAAAATTTCTATTCGAAATTCTATTATGCAAATTAAAAAGCAAATGGAAAAGAAGAAATTTACATGTCAGAAGAATTTAATTTTTAAAGAATTTGATGCTTGGGAAAATTCGTCCTTTCAGAAATCAAAACTTAATAAAATTACTGATTTTCTTGTATTTGAAAATACTTGTTCTTATACTAAAGAAGTTATGAAAAAAAGAAAGCGAACACGTGTTAAAAAAATGAAACTTAATGTATCTCAAGTTATGAAAAATACTGTATCGAAAATGGAAAATGTATTTAATGATTTATAAATTTAATTTTCGTTTTAATTAATTATTATAATACAATATTTTGGGACTTGTTTATTAAATTTAAGATAATAAAAATTGATTTTTATTATAGATAATAAACAAAATAATAATTTATAATGAATATGAATATTAATAATATTACTTTTGAATCTTTTAAAGAAATTTATGAATATCTTGTTTATAAAAGACAGAATATTAATAAATTTATTCAAAATAATGAAGATTATACAAATTTTATGAATAATTTACAGAAAAAATATGCTTCTATTGAAGATACTGATGATTATTTATATTATCACAAACTTATATCCAATATGGAAAAACAATTTATGTGCAAGAAAACAAAAGTAGATCTCAATCTACAAAAAATTAATTTAATTATTGATACTTTTGATACGTTTGAAAAAATTTGTCATTATGAACAAACAGTTACTAAACTTAAAGAACAACTTAAAAACTCTTTTGATACTACTATTAAACAAGAAATTGAAAAAATTAATAAAACAAAAATTTGTTCTCCTGATAAATATTCAATACTTATTCCTGTTTCTATTATTTCTGATAAAAACAAAAAAGACGCATATTTGAAAGATAATTATTTGATACATCGCTTAACGGAAAATTTAACTCGTCTTTTAGGAATATCTAATATTGAATCTTTAACTTTAATTAAGAATAAAAGGAAAAAATTCTTTAATTTCTTTAAGAAAGAGTATTACAATAAAGATGAATTAATTTCAAAAAAAAATAAGTATATTAAAGAACAGCAGATTTTATATCAAATTGAAAATTTTCTTTGTTCATATAATGAAACTACTTATTTTTGTCCATTTTGTTCATTTAATTCATCTAATGAATTTGAAGTCGGCCTTCATCATCATACCGAACATTGTGATATTATAAATATATGTCCAACTGTATGTAGTGGTTATACTCAAATTAGTATGGATAATTTAATTAAATGTCCTTATTGTCCTAAAGCATTTGAAAAATCAGATTCTTGTAATGTTTTATATCATATTAAAATTAATCATCTTTTTGAAACTGATAAAATTAAAACTGTATCTAAATATGTTATGAAAGAAAAACCAAAGAAAATAATTTCTACTTTTAAAAAAACTACTCGTAAAAAATATCAAATTGATCCAGAAGTTTATTTTGGTATTGTTGATAAATTAGAACACGAATATAATAAACTTTTTAGAAAACCAAATCCATGTTTAATTAAAGAAATAATTGAAGATGAAATTGAAGAAATGTTGGATGACAAAATTGATGGTAATCAATTACATTTAAGTATTGATACTGCTTTACAACATTCTGAACATGTTTTATATACAAAACTTTTTAAATTAATCCGTAAATCACTCGGAAAAAATTTATTTAAAAAGGCTGGTATTCAAAAGGATTTTGGTTATGAAGATGGTATTATGACAATTGAAAATGAAGTTGATGCTATTCTTGTATTTATTAAAGAACAATTATCTAATGTTTTGATTGAAAACCTTTATGGTAATAATTTATCTAAACATAATCAGATTAATAAGGAATTTACTGATAATTTTGAAAATTTAATTGAAACTTTTTCAAGATATCTTGATAGAATGAATTATTTTCAGGAACAATTACAGAATTGTGAGGAAGATGAATTAAAAATGTTAGAAGAAAAATTTGAAAAAGTATATGTAAATTTACAAAAAGAAACTAAAATTATGAAAAATAATTTATCATTTTTATTTAAATTTATTAAACTAATTGGTAAAATACCTGATATCAAAAATCCTGATAATATTACAGATTTAATTGAGAATTTAATTCTTCCTGATAAAAATTATAATATTAAAGTTGATGATCATTATGATGAGAATAAAGAAGAAGTTGATTTTAAATCATTCTTTTTACTATTCTCTTATTTAGATAAAAGTGAATCTTCTTATATTGTTGATGGTATATTTAATAATATTATTACAAGTGAAAATATTCCTAATCTACTTGAAAAACCTTATGTTTGGACATGGAAATATGGAAATTTTGTTGATGAAGAATTTGAAGATAATTCTGAATTATATTTAGAAAAAATTAAAGAGTATAAAGATTGTTTTCTTAACTTTTTTACTAAATTTAATAAAAATATTAAAGAAAATATTGAAGATAATGTCACTGATTTTGATTATCTTATTTCAAATATTAATGAAATGAAAGATTTTGATGAAATTGATAGAATTTATGGGAAATTTAAAGAAATTCTCAGACTTTTTACTGATATGAATACCAATTCTATTATTAAAGTTGATAATAAACAATATGAAACAATTAATACTTTTACTAGACAACGTTATAAATATTTTAATGATGATAATGAATTAGTATGTGCATCTAATTCTGATGTTGATAGTAATCTATCTAAATTACTTCGTATGCGAAAAATGATTTTACATCAAAAACTAAATCTTACAATTGTATTGGCATTAATTCATAAATTTTTAGTAAAATCTTTAGATGAGGAATATATGGCAAATGGTTATGAACAAAAATCATTTTCTTTATTCTTTAAAAGATATTTTCAATTGATGTCATTTATTATGTCTAGAAATGCTTGTAAAAATAAATTACCTTCTTTTCAAAAATCATTTAAGAAAAAATCTACTATTCATTTTGATCCAGTTAAAACTGAGACCGAACAAGAAAAACCAACTGAAAAACCAACTGAAAATTTATATGAAATTGATGAAGATCCATTACTTTCTGATGATTCTGATTTTGGATTAAACGAATGTATTATTGAAAATGATTTTCAAGATGATGAGGAAAATATGTGTGAAGATTATGATGATTCTCAAGAATTTGGTAATGAAGAAAATTTTGAAGAAAACTTTGAATAATTAAACATTTTTTAATTAATTAAAATTTATTTAAATCGGGACTGCTTTTTCTATTTTTTATTTAAAAACAAACATCTGGTTCTAACCTCTTTCCGTCTCGTTTATTAACTTGTGTACGTTTTATTACATTTCTTCCATGTAAAACCATTCCAGGTACATCAGTTGGTTTAATATTCTTAAGCTGTGTAAAAGCTACATATCCAATATTTTGTTTCTTTAATTTAGAATATTTCCAAATTTTATATGCAACTTCTCTAATATCCTGTTTTGTAGGATCATCACTAAATAATATAGCATGACAAGAGGAAATTTTATCAGCGTGAAACCACCAATAATTCGGATTATTCCTTTTATAATGTTTTACCATATCATCATTTTGATAACGATCTCTACCTACAATAAACTCTACACCTGATTCCGTTTCAAAACATCTAGGTGGTTGTTGCGTTTTTTTCTTTCCCATTTTTGCTATATAATATACAGTAAAATTTTTTAATATAAATTAATAAGTTATTTGAAAATCAATTTTAAAATCGAACTTTTATATACATATTCAATTAAAAGAATAATTATGAATAATAATAATCAAAATGTAAACTTATCGACATCTGACGCCGCCATTGAGATGGACCGTCTTTGGAGAAATCGGAAGATTGAACCAGACGCAATGAAAAAATTTTGGGATTTATATGGCAAAATGGACGATTGGGCTCGTAATATTGTCATGAAATTTGTTTATAAAGATATTTGTGAGAAAC
>Ga0315332_10001199_pt1 | contig 13514 bp, 10 predicted proteins | sample M110034915metaG_FD_203455 | JGI IMG/M metagenome (GOLD analysis project Ga0315332, IMG submission 203455) | Ammonia-oxidizing marine archaeal communities from Monterey Bay, California, United States - M1 100m 34915 | ecosystem: Environmental > Aquatic > Marine > Intertidal zone | place: USA...
TTTGGGAGGCCGGTCACCGTGTACCGTTTTTTGTTCGATGGCCAGGCCACATCAAGGCAGGTACACAGAACAGCGGCACCGTCTGCCTGACGGATATTTATGCGACCTGTGCAGCAGTCGTGGGGGCAGACCTGTCCGACAGCGAAGCGGAAGACAGCATTTCGCTGTTACCCATGCTGCAGGGAAAAACTGTGGCCCGAGGCGCCCCCGTTATTAATCACTCAGCTGGTGGAATGTTCGCGATCCGTGACGGCCGATGGAAACTTGTTGCCGGAAACGGTTCCGGCGGCCGCCAGGCTCCCAAAGGCAGGCCGTTTCAGAAGCCGTACCAGCTGTTTGACCTGCAGGCAGATCCAGGTGAAGCACACAATATTGCCGACCAGCACCCGGACATTGTCGCTCGACTGACTGAATCTCTGGCAGTCATTCGAAACGGGGACCGCACGCCCAACCCGGGAAAGTAAGATTCAAAATGAATGCTGCGGCGGCTGTGGTCTACGTTTCACGGTAGCCGAGCACCACCAGAATGCACGGGCCGCCGTGGATCAGATTGACGCCGGCATCCAGACACGCCTGAATGGCAGCAATACTTTCCGCTCCGGGCTGCAGCCAGATGTGCTGCATCCCAAGGTGGATGGCTTCGTCGACAATCTGCTCAGTGACTGACGGCGGCGTAATGACGGACACCGCATGCGGTGTCGGCAGCACTTCGCTGAGTGTCGCTGCGGCAGACAGTCCTTCAACGATGCTCGCGTTGGGGTTCACCGGAATCACAGCGTGGTGGTGCTGCTGGTAGCACCGCAGCACCTTGTTGCCGTACTTTTTTCGGTCCGTCGACGCACCTGCCACGGCGAACTGTTCTCCATTCATGAAGTCAGCGATTTGAATCTCGAGACGCATAATGTCCGGCAGCCTTTCTGTCCTGTCGGTCACGATCCTGGTGACAGGTTTCTGTCTCGAAATGCCGGATAGTCCGGCGGATACTTAATCGCTCGAAACATTGTTCCGCCGTCTTCCAGAGGTACACCTCCGGGAATTCGCATCGCGTCAAGTTCCGCCTGTGGCAGATCGACGGGGCGTGTTACGGACTTTCGATTCCTGGGTTGTTCAGATCGTGGTGGATGGTGAAAACGTTTTGGATTGCGATACATCCAGACGATTTCTGCGTCACGAGTAACTTCGAGCAGCAGATGCTGAGTTCCCGAACAGATCAGGGTATTGCCGTTCGGCAATCTTTGAGCTCCGGAAATACGGGGAGAAAACAGCTCACCGGGATGTTCGAAGGTCCAGTCGATTTCCGCCGGACCAAAGGCTGCGCCGGGCTTGCGATAGTAGGTTCCGTCACGGAGCAACGGCACCTTAATTTCGTCGGCCGAAGAAAAATCCTGTTCTGAATTCTGCATACCGTTGTTGAACAGCAGCACATTTCCGGCGCCCGGCATCCCCTTCGGAATCCAGTGAGCGTCGTGCTGGTTGAACAGTCTGCGATCGTCGACAGTACCTCGTCGATAGGTTTGAGCATTCCCCCAGCGATATAACAAATCCCCTCCTTGACCGCGTTTTCCTCCGGTGTGTCCTTTTGCTTCTTCTGTGGTTGTGCTGTGATCAATGATCCAGAATTCGCTCAATGTTCGTGAGCCAACCATGATCTGATCGAGTTCTTCGCTGTAGTCGATCGAGTTCATATGGACCCAGTCCGGTACCGGCCGCAGCATGTAGTTGATGTCCATGAGTTCCGGATGCTCTGCCGGATTTCCATAGTTGTCCTTTGATTCATCCCAGTCCTGGATGACATGATCAAGAAGACTCCACTTCCATACGACATCCGCTTCGTTCAGTCCCCGGGGTTTCAGTTCGAAGATGGCTTCCAGCCACAGGACATCCCCCGTCAATCGGTCCGGATTGCGACCGGCGTTAACCGCAATGGCCCGCTGATACGACTCCCAGACGATACACAGCACGTTGCCGTTCGGCAGCGGCTCAATATCGTGGTGGCTCATGCGATACGCAGAACTGGCAGCGAAGTCCCACGTCAGACTTCCGTCCCAGTCGTATTTTTGAATCTGTCCGCCACTTCCGGTTGTTGACGGAAATTGAAAGAAATTGTCAACCTTGCCTGCGCGCAACAGGCTGCCGTCTTTCAGAAGATAGGATGCCTGCCCCGGCTTGCGGTCAGCCTGCCATGAATGAACGACTTGTCCGGCTGTATCCAGCAGAAACGATTTGTTCGCGCTGAGTGGCGAAATCAAAATGTAGCCCGGGCAGACGCCTTCGGTTGTCTTGATCACGCCGAGTTCGGGGAGTGTTTTCTTCTGCCCTGCAACAACCATTTCAGTCAGTAACAGGGTGACAAGAATACTCATTGGGCAGCAGGCACGCAGACGCATCAACGTCTCCTCTACAACGTCTCACGTCGCGCCAGTGTCGTCTCTGCGCGAATCTCACGACCACATTTTCTCGAAAACTGTTCCAGCACAAGCCTGACACTGACATTCTGCCCGCAGCCGGGACAAATGTCGAGTCGGCAGACGCGGACGCCTGCAGTTGCTCACCACAGGTGTGTTCGGAAACATGTCAGTCGATGCAGACCGTCAGCCAACAATTGCTGAGACCAGTCGTTAACGATCGATCTCGCCCATCACGATATCAAGTGAGCCGACAACGGAGGGGACATCGGCCAGCGGCACGCCCTCACACAGTTTATCTGTAATGGACAGATTGCAAAAACATGAACTCTTCGCTCGAACACGCAGCGGTTCAGCCGCACCGTTGCCAACAACATAAAAGCCCATCTGACCGCGAGGCGCTTCAGTTTCCAGATAAACCTCATCTTTGGGCAGTTTTGTGTTGAACTTGAAAGTCTCGCGGTGAGAGCCCTCTGCCGCGAGGTATTTGGGAATCGACTGTCGCACCAGGCGGATGGCCTGCACAACTTCCATCATGCGAACGTAAAAACGGCACCAGTTGTCGCCCAGTACTGCTTCCTGTGGGGCGTCTGCAAATTCCGCGACGGGGATTTGGAAGTCATAACCTTCGTACATGCGCGTGTAGATTGCTTCTCCATCGCGACGCAGGTCATAGTCAACTCCACTACCTCTCAGAACGGGCCCCGTGCAGCCGTAGCTGATGGCCATTTCCCGCGACAGAACACCAATGCCCGCGGTTCGTTTGATAAAGATTGAGTTCCGCGTAAGTAACGTGTGATATTCCTTGATGCGGTCTTCCAGCCAGCTGAGAAACATTTCGACGACGTTGAAAAATGGTGCCCGCTGCCCCTTGTCCATTTTCAATAGTGCCGACAGACCATCCGGAATCTCGATTTCCTCCGGAAGATCGTGGGTGGCTCCGCCGATGGTCAGATAGCTGCATGTCAGGCGTGCGCCGCACACTTCCTCAAAGAAGTCCAGGATGATTTCTCGTTCACGGAAGGCGTACAGGAACGGACTGAAGGTCCCCAGATCCAGTCCATAGGCTCCCATGCCCACCAAATGGCTGGCGACACGACCGAGTTCAGCAATGAACACCCGCAGGTGTTTCGCCTTTTCGTTGACCTCCATGCCAACCATTTTCTCCACGGTCAGCGCGAACCCAAGGTTCATGTTCATGGCAGCCAGGTAATCCATACGATCGGTGTATGGAATCCACTGCGGCGCTGCCAGGTTTTCGCCGATTTTTTCCGCACTGCGATGCAGGTATCCGATGTGCGGTGTGCACTCGTGGACAATCTCACCGTCCGTTCTCAGCAGAAGACGCAGCACTCCGTGAGTGCTGGGATGCTGCGGCCCCATGTTGACGAGCATTTCGTCAGTCTGGACATCAAACTCGACAATTCGAGGATCTTCGATCTGCATGCTCATTGTTTACCGTCCTCGAACGCCGTGATATTCCAGCGGGAAGTCATAGTCTTTTCGAAGTGCATGACCTTCCCAGTCTTCCGGACACAGGATGCGCCGAAGATTCGGATGATCCTGAAAATGAATACCGACCAGATCGAACGCTTCGCGTTCGTGCCAGTCGGCGATGCCCCAGACACCACTGACCGAAGGAACTTCGGGCAGTCGACCCTCTTCGTCGTTCTTCCACCGCGGAAGAACAACCTTCAGCTTCAGGCGATGCTTCAGCTCGATGCTGGACAGCTGGTAGACGACCTCAACATGTGGGTCGTGTCCGAACTTTGCGGCCTTCTTCTCATTCGGTTCCAGGTAGTCACAACCGCACAGATCGTTCAGGTGATCGAATCTCAATCGCTCGTTATCTCGCAGAAATGCACCAACTTCGACGATCGAATCCCGGCTTACCTGAATCCACGAATCAGTTGCCTCAACCGGAGCCTGGCCAACAGCCGAGTCTCCAAATTTCTCCAGCAGGAGAGAATGGATTTCCTGAATATCCATGGACAAGTTTCCACTGAGTTTTAACTGAGTTTTCAACGAAGAGCGTCTGTCGACTGCCGCCTGCGCTGATTGATGAAGGCGTGTCAAAAAAGTTCAATAAACGATCAGAGAAACTGTTACCATCCGTGGTGCCTGCGTAATCCTGCCCGTGACCATTTCGCACTACGCCGTTGTGGTGACTGACGAAGTATTTTGATGGGACGGTACTGTCTGGTCGGCTGCCTGTTTGGATTTCTGAGTCAGAGCACGAATCCAGTCAAGGTCCCCTCGCTTCCAGACATAGGCAAATCCGACCAGCAACACAACGAAGAAGACCAGCAGGTCAAAGAATCCGGTAATGGCAAGGCTCCGAGCTGTCTGTGCTGAAATGATTTCGTTGGTTGCCGGATTCTGGTCAAGCAGCCGAGCACTCAAGTGATCGCGGGCCGCATCATCCAGGCGGGTGTCCGCCAGTTGAGTCGCATTTCCATAGATGGCCGCCCACGGAAAGAAGAACGCCACTTCCACGTCAAAGATGATGAACAGCAGAGCAACCACATAGAAACGCAGATCGAACTGGATATAGCTGGAGCCGATCGCCGGCTCACCACATTCGTAGATTGCATCTTTTTCAGGCGTCGGCAGTTTGGGTCGCACAAGACGCCCGACGATCATCGGCAGTGCAAGCAGCACGCAGACGGATCCGCCGAACAACAAAAGATGACCTACAAGGTTTGTCATATCACAATCTCCGTCTTCGACGGTTCATTTGAGCTAATGCCGGAAGTGCTTACAACATTCGCGCTGACGACCCACAGTGGCGTGATCTCTGCCTCATGCGGGAACCGAAGTTATTTGAAATCGGTCTGCAGCCATCGTCCATATCAGGCTTCTACCAGTTCGAACGGACTCTCTTCTCCCTTCACCCAAACCGGTTCGTGCAGCACCTTTGACTCTGACACGGCCGTTGGATTCAGCGTCGCCCTGCCCCATGCAATCTGTAGAGGCAGTTTTGCGTAGTCAACAATACACCCATCGCGACTGAAGCAACTCAGGTCGTGCGTAGAGCCCATAAAAATGCAGTCTACCGGACAGGGGTCTACACACAGAGCACAGAACATGCACTTGGTGTAGTCCACAGCAAAGCCGGTCAGGCGAAATCCCTTGCCCACCGGACTTTTCTCTTTTTCGATATAGATACAGTCGACCGGACAGGCCTGAGCACATTTTTCACATCCGATACAGGTGGTCAGGTCAAACCTATGGAAACCTCGATATCGAGCTTTTACTTTTATCGGCTCTTCCGGATACACATACGTATCAGCGAATGTTTTCCGTTTGTGCTGATATGTCTTCAGCATCGTCATCATCGTCACGTACATACCATGCAGGACTGTGGCGACGGCCATCCAGACGTTTCGAAACCACATGAACATGTTCGAAGTCTCTTGAAATTCGGCTTGCCGGTAGAGGAATCGCGGCCAGAAACAGGCCAAAATACGGGCGTTTATGCAGCCGCCGATTATAGGTTGCTCTGATAGTGACGCAAGCGGCGGCGGCCAGCCTCCCAGCTTTGAGAAGCAGAATTCAACCCCCCATGGCCTTCCCGGAACGCTCAGGATACAGGCGTTCTGGCGAAGGGCAGCTGCTGGTTGCGGCGCATCGACTTGTCGACCGCTGACTCGCACTAACCGTTGCAGCAGGCTACTTCAGCAGATACCGATTTGCGATGGTAATTCCGGAGAGCATCGCGCCTACAATGCCCAGAAACCCCTGATCGGTGCCGCACAGGTAGAGGTTTCCGACCGGTGTCTGGCCGTTTACGAATTTTTCCGGAGCTCCGTAAACGCAGCCGTTGAGATGGCCGGTAAATCGGCGAATGGTGCGAGGGCTGAAGACGTCCGTGTCAATTACGTGGCTGCGGAAGTCAGGAATGTGCTTTAATGCGCTTTTGATGATCCGATCGTTCCATTCCATCTTGCGATGCTGGTATTCCTCTTCCGGCAGATCGATCCAGTAGTCGGGCTCTGCCAGAGCAGTGATTCGCATGCGGCCGTCTTCCAGGGGCCGCGAATAATCGAAATTATTGGGCGAGCAGATGATGCCGCTGCGAAGGTCGACCGGCTCGTTGGGCCTTTCGTAGTGAAACGAATCTGCGTCGTTGTAAAAAACGATGGTGTCATGATGCCCCAGTGAGGCGGGCTCACAGTCCAGCACTGAGATCGATTCCACGAATGAAATGTCTCCCGCTTTGGGCCGGACCATCGGTCGTGACGGATCCACCATTCTCATCGTTTCTGCAGCGCCCGCGGATGACAGGACGTTGTCTGCCGTAATCTCTGTTCCGTCGTCCAGGACGACTGCCTTTGCCTTGCCGTTGCGCTGCACAATCTCGCTGACGCCGGTTCGCAGCTTCAGGTGTCCACCCAGTGCTTTGAAATGGCGGACGAGTTTCTTCAGGATCAGACGAATACCGTCGAACGGACGTCCGAAACCTTCGTGAAAAATGCTCTTAAACATGATCACGAACTGGCTGAAATCCATGTCCCGCGGCGTGGCGCTGCCATAAAACATGAGTGGGCAGAACAGCATGTCAATCAGCAGCGGATCACTGATGTGTTCGGACAGCACCTGGCGTGCCGACGTTGACTGTCGTTTGTCAAGGTTTAGCGCGTCGTGTTCCGCAATCGTACGAACCAGTCTTCGGAACCCATCGATCTGTTTGGGAAACGCCATCGCCACCTGTTCAACAAGGAGGGCGAAATCGTTCGTGAAACGCAGCGTGCAATCGGGAAATGCGATGGACGAATGCAGCTGAGGCCGCAGGTCAAAGTCTTCCCACTTCATTCGCAGCTGCCGCAGTAGTTTGCTGAGCGGGCCGGCCTTACTGCCGGGCTCTGCATAGTTGGTTACGGCATGCAGCCCAACGTCATAGTTTCGCTTACGCAGCCGGTAAAACGAATTCAGGCCGCCAATCGTAGTGTGGCGTTCCAGGATGCATACGTTTTTTTCGTAATACGCGAGCCGTACACCTGCCGACAGGCCGGACATCCCGGCGCCGATAATCACAGTGTCGTAGTGCACGGTAGACTTTTCCCAATGGAGGCTGTCGAGGCTGTCTTTGACGGTTTACTCGAGCTGCCACTAAGAAACCGTGACAGCCGCTCCCGCTGATCGCTGACGACGCCGGCACAATGGTCAGCCGGCCACCGGGACATCTTTCATCTTTGGTGTCAGATATTCAACCGTTGACTGCATGGTGTTGAGGTTGTGGTAGTCTTCTTCCGGAATCTGAACCCGATAGCCTTTGCGCAGCTCCATCACAATGTCCAGAAAGTCCATACTGTCGAGTTCCATCTGCTCACGGAACGCGACTGCGTCATCCAGGCCGGACAGATCTTCATCGGGAGCAATACGCTCCAGAATTTCCAGAACGGCCTGTCTGATCTCCACACCCGTCATCAAAAATCCCCTTGCACTCATGGTTTCCACAGCGCGGAACACTTGTTTCATCGTTCGCGGTAATCCGTCGCCAGAATAAGACGGCTGCGCCGCGGCATCAGCTGGGTTCAGAATTCGTATTTTTTTACAATTACGACTGAATTGATCCCCAGCATCCCGAACGAATTGTTCAATATACAGTTCACTTCGCCCATATTTCGCGGCTCATTCGCTACTAAATTAGGCAAAACGCATCTTGAGTCCGGATTCTCAAGATTGATTGTAGCGTGGGCTATACCGTCGTCAAACGACGGCAGGTTTCCCAGCAGTTCCAGTGCCCCGGCCGCTCCCATGGCGTGACCAATGAAGCTTTTTGTGTTGTTAATGGCGGCCTGCGTACCCTCAAATACCGCCTTCAGGGCCTTGGCCTCTTCGATATCACCCTGTTCAGTGGCGGTGGCGTGACTGCTGACAAGGTCAACGTCGCCAGCACTAATACCGGCTCGCGACAGAGCCAGACGTACGCATTCGGCCTGACGCGTGGAATTTGGCAGCACAAAGTCAGAAGCATCGGAATTCATCGCATGTCCGATGATTTCACCGTAAATCGTGGCTCCACGAGCCAGGGCGTCTGTCAGTCGCTCGACCGTACATATCCCTCCACCTTCTGCAACGACAATGCCGTTTCGCTGTGCATCAAAGGGCCGACAGGCCTTTGTCGGATCCTCGTGTGTGGCTAGTGCACCCTGGCTTTGAAAACTTGCAAAGATGCCGAATGTGTGAATACTTTCTGACACACCTCCGGCAATGGCCAAGTCACATTCACCCAGACGCAGCATCTGTACCGCCTGTATGAATCCCGCGTTTCCCGCAGCACAGGCGGCACCGATGGTCAGGTGAGGTCCGGTCACTCCCAGACTCAGGGTGACTTCACCAGCCGGATTGTTAGCGACTGTTCTCGGGTTGTGGTGATGGGACCAGACTTTTGTGTCATAGCCAAACTGCGAAATCTCGTAGATTTCGTTTTCTGTCTCGACGTTGCCGTGTTCGGTAATGCCCAGATATACGCCTACGCGGTCTTTTGCCACGGAGTCCCAGTTCAGGCCTGAGTCGACGACAGCTTCGTTCGAGCAGTAAACGGCAATCGACCCGGCTCGCGTGCCCCGACGCACTTCTTTACGCTTCTGGTAACGCAGTTCGTCGAAGTTGCACACGCCAGCCAGAACCGGCGGCATATACCGGGTTTCGTAATCCACCACACCGGATTTTCCGGCCAGCAGACTCTGGCGAAACTCGGCCAGGTTGTTGCCGTTCGGGGACGCCAGTCCGATTCCAGTGATGACAATGCGATCGTCGAGGGCCAACGTTTCTGTCTTCCAAAGAAGGTCTGCCGCAGAAGGCTGAGCAGAGTACCGCGACACCTGCCGACTGACAAGCGCCCAATGCCCTATAAAGCCGGTATTTTCCAGCCTGAAACACTCAAAGTCACGTCTTTCAGAATGACGATGATCGATTCTGCAGGCTGTCTTTCACAACCATGGAATGGCCCGCTTTGCTTTCAGCACCGGTTCAGTCAGGCCATCTTCGGTCATGTCGACAGGCCGCACCCGCCACGCCGCCTCAGGCATCCACGTCATCAGCAAAGCTGGCTTCTTCCATGATCACCTTGTAGCGTTCGGAAGCTTCCTTGCCGAGCAGCTGGTGAAACGTCTGATCGGCTTCCAGCTGACTTTCAATGTCGACTCGCAGCAGAACGCGCGCTCGCGGGTTCAGCGTCGTGTCTCGCAGTTGCGCCGCGTTCATTTCCCCCAGCCCCTTGAACCGCAGGACGGTTGGATTTCGGTTATCCGGCAGGGCAGCCAGTATCTCTTCTTTTTCTGCGTCCGTCTGGGCGTACTGCGTCGTCTTACCCACTTCGATCCGGAACAGCGGCGGCTGGGCGATGAACAGATTTCCCTGCCGGATCAGCTCTGTCATGTGGCGAAAGAAAAATGTCAGCAGCAGTGTGGAAATGTGGTATCCGTCGCTGTCGGCATCCATCAGCAGAATGATCCGGCCGTAACGCAGACGGTGAATATCGAAATTTGGTCCGATCCCGGTACCGAGTGTTTCCACCAGGTCATTGATCTCCTGGTTCTTCAGTATCTTGGATAACGAAATTGATTCCGTGTTCAGTATTTTTCCCCTTAACGGCAGAACCGCCTGAGTGGCGGCGTTCCGTCCCATCACGGCCGTTCCGCCGGCTGAGTCGCCTTCCACGATGAACAGCTCTGTTTCGTCGGCGTTCTTATTCTGACAGTCAACCAGCTTACCGGGCAGGTTGGTTTTGCGTGCAACGGATTTACGTTTGACCTCCTTGATGGCGTCGCGGCTGGCCAGTCTGGCTCGGGCCGCCAGCACAATGCGTCCCAAAATAGCGTCCGCCAGCGATGGATTGTTATTCAGCCAGTTCTCAACCGCAGGCCGCACAATGCCATCCACATGAGACGCCATTTCGGGATTGTTGAGCCGTTCCTTCGTCTGCCCCTGAAACATGGGGTCACCATGAAACACAGACAGGATGGCCACCACGCCTTCACGAATGTCGTCGGCCGCAATCGTCACCCCGCGAGGCTTGAAGTTGTGCACGTCGATATAATTGCGAACGGCTTTCGTCAGTCCGGACTTCAGTCCGTTTTCATGAGTACCGCCACCGTGCGTGCGAATGCCATTCACGTAACTACGGATGTGTTCGTCCGTGGATTCGGTCCACTTCAGAACCACTTCCACACGAGCAACCTTGTCGTCCTTGTCCGCAGAAAACAACTGGTCGTGCACTGTCTTCTTGCCGCTGTCGCCAATGACCTTCTCTATATAGGCTCTGATCCCGTCTTGGTGGCACAGTTCGTGAGTCTCACCCTTTAAGTGATCCTTGAGAATGATCTTCAGGCCGCCGTGAATGAACGACACGTCCTCGAGGTGCTGGCGAATTGTTTCTGAATTAAACTGTGTTCGTCGGAAAATGGTGTCATCCGGACGAAAGAAAATCGTGGTGCCGTGGCCACGAAAACGTCTGACCTTCTTCACATTACCTTTAGGCTTTCCACGTTTGTATTCCTGCACCCATTCGTGACCGTCCCGATGCACGGTCGCGACCATTTTTGACGATAGCGCGTTGACGACCGATGATCCGACTCCGTGCAGCCCGCCACTGCGCGAGTAGTTCTTGTCACTGAATTTTCCTCCAGCGTGCAGAGTCGTCAGGATGACTTCCAGCGACGACTTCTTCATCTTGGGGTGCTTGTCCACGGGAATACCGCGACCATCGTCGCTGACGGTACAACTGCTGCCGTCCTTGTGTAGTGTCACAACAATCTGGCTGCATTCACGAGCAAGAAATTCATCGACGGAATTGTCCACGACTTCCCACAGAAGGTGGTGCAGCCCACGCGAATCGACGCCGCCGATGTACATCGATGGTCGTTTTCGGACAGGTTCCAGACCTTCCAGAACCTCAATGTCACTGGCTGTGTATTTGGATTTTGTTGCTGTATTCATCGGCCGGACCTCAGTCCTCCTCCATTTCTGACCAGTCCACTAACTGGATTTCGGGCTGGACCACTTTGTCAAAGCTTGAGCGTTTGCTGGTCATGACTCCGCGACCGCCCCGTGACGTGATCTGATACTTCTGCTGACCGAACACCATCTCTTTGTCGTTACTTGTGACAACCCGCAGGCAGTCACTTGGCCGAGCCAGCTGCACCACACCCAGCAGCCGATCTTCTTTTTCCAGCTTGATGCCACGAACGCCTTTGCCAGCGTTTGTCAGCATGGGCACCTCATCAAGTGAAAAGTGCAGCACCCGAGCATCGGCAGAAGCGAAGAATACGGTTTCCGCTGCGTCGATTAACTGACAACAGACAACCTCATCACCTTTGCGCAGCCGGCAGAACTTGCGACCGGCTTTCGTACTTGGTGTACGAAAACCGTGATAGGGAATCGTCAGGACCTGTCCCTGCCGAGTTGCGACCAGCAATAACGGTCCCCACTCTTCGGAATCATCGTCGACTGCCTCAACGAATCGCGGGTCCGTTGTCAGGACGGCGACGATGGACGCTCCGTCGCCGATTCTGGCGTGTTTGGCGAATGGTTCGCCATATCCGGAGGAAACGGGCAGCTGATCGATGGGGACGGTAAATGCAACGCCGTCGGAACTGAAGAAAACTGCGTTATCAAGCGTGCTGCCGGGAATGACATTCAGCACGCTGTCACCTTCACGGACCCGGGTTTTGGAAACGCTGGCAAGGCTGTTGACTCGCTTAACCCAGCCGTCCGCGGTGACAACCACGTTGGTGTTTTCCTTGATGATATATGCAGATGCATCAAACTCGACGATCTCGTCAACAGAACCGAAGTCGCTGCGCCGCTTGTCTCCGAATTCTGCCGCCAGTACTTCCAGTTCGGTGCGGATCAGCTTCCACATCTGAGTTCTTGACTTCAACAGCTTCTGAATTCGAGCGGCTTCTGTCTTTTTTTCCCTCAGTTCCTGACGAATATGTTCGATTTCCAGCTGTGATATCCGGTACAGCGCCAGCTCCAGAACGGCGTCTGTCTGGACCTCATCCAGTGGGAATTTCTTCATCAGTTTTACGGCGGCATCCTTCTTGCCACTGCTTGCACGAATAATCTTCAGGGCGCGATCAAGTCCGTTAAAGACGATCGCGAAGCCTTCCAGAATATGAATTCGCCTGCGCAACTGCTCCAGTTGATACTCAAGGCGTCGGCGCACGGTCTCGTAGCGGAAGTCCAGAAAATGCTGCAGCAATTCCTTCAGGCTCAGGACGCGAGGTACGGTTGCGCCGTGTTCGTCGGGGACCAGTGCTGTGGCGTTATAACTGAAATTCTGCTCCAGCGAAGTATGTCGAAACAGGTAGGCCATAACGGCTTCTGCGTCCGCGCCGGACTTCATTTCCAGCACGATCCGCAGACCGTTTTCTTCATTCGTTTCGTCGATCACGTTGGCCAGTTGAGGAATCTTGCGCGCCTCAATCAGTTCTCCAATCTCCGTCATCAGCGGCCCGGTTGAGACTGTGTACGGCACCGTATAGATGATCAGGCGGTCCTTTAGTTCTTTTCTGCCTTTCCTGTCGAACCGCCACTCACCGCGCGTCTTGATCGAGCCCCGACCGGATTCGTATGCCTTCCGCAGGTCTGTGCGTGCTGTCACTATCCGGCCACCCAGTGGAAAGTCCGGGCCTTTGACGTACTTCATCAACTGAGCGACTGTGGCGTTAGGATTCTGAATCAGATGGACGCAGGCTTTCGTCACTTCATTCAGATTGTGCGGCGGCATGCTGGTCGCCATGCCGACCGCAATCCCCTGAGTTCCGTTCACCAGCAATGCCGGGTAGCGGGCCGGCAGGACGGCCGGCTCCTGGTCTGCGGCATCGTAGGTGGGACGCATATCCACCGTCTGATACCGCAGTTCGTTCATCAACTGCTCTGCTAGTGCTGACAGTTTCGCTTCCGTGTACCGAGCGGCTGCGGCCCGCAGGCCCATGATAGAACCGAAGTTCCCCTGTCCGATCACCAGCGGGTATCGCAGAGTAAAGTCCTGCGCCAGTCGCACCAGCGCGTCGTAGACGGCAGTGTCTCCGTGGGGGTGAAATGACCCGGTTGTGTCACCACAGATCTTGGCACATTTGCGGGTCTTGCTGTCTG
>Ga0315332_10001201_pt1 | contig 13505 bp, 7 predicted proteins | sample M110034915metaG_FD_203455 | JGI IMG/M metagenome (GOLD analysis project Ga0315332, IMG submission 203455) | Ammonia-oxidizing marine archaeal communities from Monterey Bay, California, United States - M1 100m 34915 | ecosystem: Environmental > Aquatic > Marine > Intertidal zone | place: USA...
TTCTGACGACAACACCCATCGCAGTCCCAATGGATCGCGCACAGCCATCTCACGAGCAACCACCGGATCATCAGCGAGATCCTCCACAAGTTGCTGCACAGCGGTCTCAATTCCCGCTGCGGAAAGCGCCTCGGCCAATCCCGAGAGCTGTGCATCGTCTAGCGACCACAGCGGCGCCTCGGCAAAACGTTCTGACCACTGCGAGAACAACTGATCCCGCGTCGCCAGCACTTCAACTATGTCTGACGAACTCTCAAGACGCTGCGCGAGCTCTGGCACGACATCCTCGAGACTGCGGGTCTCGGGCAACTCTTCGCCATGCAGCAGGAGCCACATTGTGCGCGATGGCCGCGAACGGTCATCAAGCAATTGCGCAATGCGGACATGCGGATGCTCAGATGGCAACAGTTGCGACACATCCGGCTCGAATCGCACATGCGGCCACGCAAAGAAGGACATCGCGGTCAGCAACAAAACGACCACAATCGTCGCGACCGGAAGCCGCAACGGAATAGTCACGACGCTGTCAAACCAACTGCGTGAGTTCACGCCTCAGACTCCGATCGCCTAACGAGCAATTGTTGCAGCAATTCGCGCGACAGCTTGCCACGGCTTGTTCGCGGCAACTCTGAGACCAAGACCACCAGGCGCGGCACCTTGGCCGACGGTAGAACCTGCGCGCAATGACGGCGCACAGCTTCTTCGTCGAAGCCGCTGCCAGCAACGACCGCAGCACAGATAGCGCGACCATGCTCATCACAAAACGGCACGACACCGGCTTCTACCACCTGCGGCATGCGAGAGATCAAATCTTCAACCTCGCGTGGATCAACCTTGTGGCCACCGACATCAAACACCGATCCGGCACGCCCACGCAACACCAACTCTCCGCCAACAAACTCACCGAGATCCGGCGCGACAAAACAACCATTGCCAGGATTGACTGAAGTAACAGACCCTGCATCGGAAGCTGAAAACAACCGCCCCACAGCCTTGGAAGCAATGCGTACGCGACCGTCATCTCCAATCGTCACTGACACGCCTGCTACTGGCTGCCCGACGGATCCCCGCTCGGCCGCCAATCCGGTTGGATCGTAGCAGGCGCCGCCACTCTCGGTCGATCCATAGAATGCATGCACTGACAAACCAAAGCGTTCGCGGAACTCCACGGCAACTTCCTCTGGCAGCTTGGCTCCAGCAGAAATAACCAACCTCATACTCGCCGGCAATTCGAGCGACCCCTGCAACAGGGCACGCAACAATGCGGGAACTGCAGGCAACACAGTCGGCTCGCCAACTCGCATCGCGCGCAAGAGTCCCAGTGGCCCGGTTCCCGGCAACACCAACTGCCGACCACGTGCTAGCGCTGGTATCAACAGGTTGCCAACGCCATAACTGAATGACATTGGCACAGCAGCAAAGACCCGGTCGTCATCGCCAATGCCCATGGTTTGCTCCAAGGCCTGAGCGTCGGCTAAGAGTTCGGCGTCACCTACAGCAATCGCCGTCGGCTCACCAGTTGACCCAGAGGTCAATTTGATGGCGCGATCCGCGCCAGCAAGCGCTCCGCCACCACACGGCTGTAATGATAGTTCAGGGTCATCAACCAACACCGCAGTCGCCCCCAGCTGAGCGGCGAGATCATGCCGCGGCGCACGCGGGTCCGCGGCATCCATCAGCACAGCGACATGCGATCTTCTAGCCACCGCCAAGAACGCCGCGAGAAAAGTCGCACCATCGCGCACCGATAATGCGATACGCCGGCCAACCGGGACATCCTGCAACAACTCCCCGATCAACACCGCCCGCTCGTGGAGGCTAGCACGCGTCACGGTGCCCGTAGCAGTCCACGCTACCGGGGCAGCTGGATCGGCTCTCAGGAGCTCGCCAAAGGCATCAGCGACCGACAAGGACATGGGCTAGAGATCAGACTACGGACATATCGGGAAGCCGCAACGACCGAGTCGCTCGATGTCACCGAGATACGCGAACACCCGTCACCCCGTCACCCCGCTCACCCCAGCAATCGGGCAACCACGTCATTCCGCAACAGGCGATGTAACGCTAGACTCACGCTGCAATGACCAACCAGGTATCCGTCGAACAGCTCAAAATCATGCTGGTCGACAAACTCAACTTAAAGTCGATAACCGTCGACCAAATCGCCGACGACAACGCACTATTCGGGCCCGAAGGCCTAGGTCTGGATTCGGTGGATGCACTCGAACTGGTCTTAGCCATCGAGAGTGAATACGGCATCCAAATCAATGATGAGGAGGTCGGTCGCGAGGCGTTCGCCTCGGTCCAGGTGCTCTGCGCATTCATCAATGAACGGCTCTCCGCCGGCGACTCAGAAGCCTCCGACGCGTGAACACGTCTTCGCACGAAGACCCAGTCGTGGTCACCGGAATAGGCGCCGTATCCAGCCTGGGCGCCACGGCGGAATCGTTATGGCAAAACGTCACCGCCGGAACACGCGGCATCAACGAACTCAGCCTATTTAAGACGGAGTCACACCGCACCAAGCTCGCTGCGCAAGTTGACACCGATGCTCTACCTGAGCAGTTTGCACACATGTCACGCGCGGATCGCTTCGGATGCACCGCAACCGAAGCAGCCGTGCGAAATGTTCCAGGCGACTTACTGCAATCTGGCCGCACCGGCGTCTTCTTTGGCAGCAGTACCGGCGCCTTGTTCGAGGGAGAGCGATTCCTACACAAGTTGCTGCACAACAAAGAGGGCGACCTGCACTCGATCGTCGGCTTGCAGAACGATGGCCCTGGCAACGCGGTTGCCAAACAATTCCGCTGCGGCGGCCCCGCCATCACCTACTCCACTGCATGCACATCAGCCAACGTCGCCATCGGAGCCGCACTCGATGCACTGCACTCAGGCGAAGTCGACGTAGCGATCGCCGGCGGCGCTGACGAGCTGTGCGAAATCACCTATGCCGGCTTCAACAGCCTGCGCGCAATTGATGCCGAGCCAACGCGCCCATTCCGCAAGGATCGCAAGGGTCTACTCATGGGTGAAGGTGCCGGCGTCCTGGCGCTCGAACGCCGCAGCCAAGCGATCGCTCGAGGAGCCACCGTGCTAGCAGAACTCGTATCCGCTGGCCGGTCATGTGACGCCAACCACGTATCGGCCCCAGACCCAGAAGGCCGCGGCGCGATCATGGCGATTCGCCAAGCGTTACTAGAAGGCAACCTGTCACCAGAGGACATCACGTTCATCAACGCACACGGCACAGGCACGCCACACAACGACGCATCAGAGAGCAAGGCCTTACACGCTGTCTTCGGTGATCGCACAGGCAGCCTGCCGGTCACCTCGACAAAAAGTATGGTCGGGCACTTGCTCGGGGCGGCCGGCGGCATCGAAGCGGTGCTTACCGTCTTATCGATCCATCACCATCTACTACCCCCAACCGCTGGCGACGACCCGGCGGACGCAGAACTAGGACTCGACATCGTGCTGCATGAAGCACGTGCACTGCCACCGATCAATGTTGGCATCTCAACCAACCTCGCATTCGGCGGCAACAACTCGGTGATCGTGCTGCGCAGCCCACAGCACTCCATGCCACACACCCTTCGCTCGAGAGGGCAAGACGCCAAATGACGAACGGGACAAACAACCAAGTCGTCGTAACTGGCATCGGCTGCCTAGGACCCTTCGGACTCGGCTTCGAAGCTCTGCAACAAGCACTAGCAACCGGCGTCGCCACAACGAAAGACATCGACCGATCCGCTGGCTACCACCGCAAGGGCTCGGCCACGCAAGTAGCGGCCACTGGCGATCAAGACCTCACCCAGTGGCTATCAGAAGATGCCGGCCGGCGCATGAGCCAGTTCTCGCAGCATGCGGTCACGTGCGCTCGCATGGCGCTCGACCACGCCGGGCTCACCGAGATCCCCAGTGAACGAACTGCCGTGACCATTGCGACCGCATTTGGACCTGGTGGGTTTACCGAGCGACTCGCTCTGCAAGTCCTGCAAAAGGGCGGCAAATTTGCGTCACCGTTCTTATTCACTGACTGCGTCGCCAATGCTGCGGCCGGTCAAGTAGCGATCGCCACAGGCGCACGAGGGGCCAACTTAACGATCTGCCAACGCGAAGCGGGTCCGCTACTCGCCGTCGCACAGGCCGCTTACGACCTTCGGATGGGACGCGCCGACGTCTGCCTCGCGGGTGCAGTCGACGAGTTGCAACCGCTGTCCTACGCGATACTCGATCGGTTCCGGGCTCTCGCCCGGCCAAGCTTGCACAACGGTAAGACTGAAGAACTTCCACGTCCCTTTGACGCGAAACGCAACGGCTACCTTGCCGGCGATGGCGGCACAATCTTGGTATTGGAACGCGAGCAGCACGCAATCGCACGTGGCGCCCGCATCCTCGCTCGAGTTGGCGATAGTGCCCGCGCTTTCGATCCAACAGCACCGCGTACCGGCCATGGTCACGACAGCGCGGCCCTCGCGACCCGATTGCAACAACGCCTCGGCGAACAGCTACGCACAGTCGACACGGTCATCAGTGCGGCATCTGGCGCACGCCGTGGCGACATGCTTGAAGCCGAGATCCTGCGATCTGCCTTGCCAGAACTACCACAGATACTTGCACCAAAGTCCGTAACCGGCGAGTTCGGTGGCGGTACCCTTGGGTCCGCGATGCTCGCACTCACCGGCGCAAACTTCGGCACGCCACAAGGCTGCACCCAACCTGACCCGACCATCGGCATCGAACTTGCCAATGGCCCGATTCATGCCCGACACGTCCTCTGCTCCGCTCACGCGGCCGGCGGAGTGAGTTCCTGGCTCACACTCTCTCAGCCATGACGCAACCTGATTACGACCTTGTCATTCTAGGCGGCGGCCTCGCTGGCGGCCTGCTAGCACGCCAAATGCGCCTGACTCGCCCGGACCTGCGAGTCCTATGCCTCGAACGCGCAACCGACACCACTTACAAAGTCGGTGAAGCTACGGTCGAGCTATTCTCTAACTACCTCGTACGCAAGCTGGGCTTAACGACCTACCTATACGAAAACCACCTGCCCAAAAACGGGCTGCGCTTCTTCTTCGACAACGAACAAAAGAACACACCCATCGAACAGATGAGCGAGATCGGCAGCTACGGCCTGCCTTTCCACCCGAGTTTTCAACTGGATCGCTCGACACTCGAACGCGAACTACGCGATGGAAGCGCTCGACTTGGCGCCGACATACTGGAAGGCTGCAAAGTTCAAGATGTCGAGTTTGGCGACCCCCACCACACCGTCACGTTCCAAGAACACAGCGCTTCACGGAGCGTCACAACCAAATGGGTTGTAGACGCAACTGGCCGTAACAGCCTACTAGCGAAGAAGCTGAATCTGCGAGTGCCAGAAACCCAGCACTGTTGTCTTGGCGCATGGGCGAGACTCGGCAACGTCGTAGATCTCGACGGCCATGACATCGACCCAGCGTGGCGCGCGCGCACGCGTAACACCTCGCGACGCTTATCAACAATTCACTTCATGCATCGCGGCTATTGGATTTGGCTGATTCCGCTGCGCGGTGGTGTTACTAGCGTCGGTATCGTCGGCGACAAACGTCACGTCGGCCGCGAGGCCCTGACACAAGATGGCCTGCGTGACTTCTTAAACAGCCACCGAGCCTGCCGCGACCTCATCGGTGACGCCGAATGGCTGGATTTCGGCGCATACGGACAATTGGCCTACGGCACCAAGCAGTGGTTTGGTGACCGCTGGGCGGTCATTGGCGAAGCAGCAGCGTTTTCAGATCCATTCTACAGTCCCGGCAGCGACTTCATCACCATCAGCAACGACTACGTCACAGACCTAATCGGACGCCAGCACGATGGTGAAGACACTGCAGCACGACAGAAACTGTACAACAGCTACCTTCAATTCCGCTACCAGGCAAACCTGCCACTGTATCGCGAGCAGTATGACCTGTTTGGCAGCTATGAGTTGATGTCGATCAAATGGAACTTCGATATCGCCGCCTACTACGCCCTGTGGGTCAACTCATACCTAATGGACAAACACCTCGACATCGAAGACCTGGGCCACGAATTGCGCCAATCATCATTCGTCGTCCAGGCGCTAGAACGCTTCCGAATGATGTTCCTTAACTGCGAACGCAAGGTCACAGCCGATGGCGGCTACTTCCGCCAAAACCTCGGGCGCATGTCAGAAGGTCTCGGTGATGTTTCGTTCGCCCACGACATTGGTCAGCTCAACAAAAAACAAGCCGAAGGCCACTCGTTAGACGCATTCGCAAAAGCGCGCGCACGATGCTTCGACTTGCTCGGCCAAACCGCAGGCAACGCTGACAAGCTCGGCTTCGTCGACTACGTCAACGGTCGAGCTCTAACAGCGTCTGACTAGCTCCTCGCGCCAAGCGAGCGATCACTCATCAAGAGAGACTCGTTAGCGGCGACGGCGACGACCCTGCCAATCTTCCTTCTTCGAGACGGCTTCAACTATCTTGTCGCCGCGCTTGAAAGCCAACTTCAGCGTGTCGCCCTTGGCCTCACGAGCGAACTGAAATAGTTGGCGCATGCTATCCATCTTGCGACCGTCGACTTTGAAAAGGACATCGCCGTTCTGCACGCCAAGCTTCTGAGCACGGCCATCGGGCTTCACCGACGTAAACTTCAGACCATCAATCTCTGCACCAAACCAGTTGGCTGCAAAGCCCTGAGACTGTCGCCGACCGCGACTACGCGTCGTGATGCCTTCACGACTGAGCAGCGAATCGAGGTTCGCAGTTCCGAGGGCGGCCATCGCAATCACCGTTGCCGTATGACGCTGATACTCTTCGATCGCATTATCAAACGTATCCCACTGGGTATGCCACGTGTGCTGGAAGTAGTTCGCACGGCCCTTAAGCCCCCAACCGAGGCCAGGAGCTTTCACCGCCAAGAAGGATGCGTGATCGCTACCGCCACGGCCGCCGCCAATCTGATCGCGCGCAACAAGGCTAAACACGTCGCCTTCGAAGTCATCGTCGGGCGGCGTCAATAAACGTGTCACCTGCGCGAACACTGGCTCGAGTTGTGCATGCATCTCGTTGGTCACAACAAGTGACTGCGCCCAGTTAGTGCCTGTATCGTGATTAAACACAGCCGACACCTTGTCCATATCAATACGGTGCCGCTGCACGTAGCCGCGGCTACCGAGCAGGCCCTGCTCTTCACCGCCCCACAGGCAGAACTTAATCGTGCGCTTCGGCTTAGCACCGACAGCCATCAAGATCCGAGCAGCCTCCATCGTCGTGGCGCTACCGGTGCCGTTGTCGGTCGTCCCTTGCGCTTGATGCCAACTGTCGAGGTGCGAAGAGATGATGACCACCTCGTCGGGTTTCTCGGTGCCAACCAACGTCGCAATCACGTTATTCAACTTGATCGGCCCCGGCTTAAACTCGTTTTGGATGTCGAACTGTGCGACCGGCTCCTTGCCACCATCAAAGAGTTCCATAAGCCGGTCAAAATCGTCAGCGCGCACAGCGATCATCGGCAACTTCGGAGCCTCTTCAATTGGCATCTTCGCAACCTTTGAGTCTCCGAACACTCGAACCCGTGTCGGGAACTGCTTGTTCGGGTCGCCAGCGCGATAGACCACACCGAAAGCACCCGCCTCGAGCACCGACGCGCACACACTTCGATTCGGCTTGCGCCTCGACAACACCCACTTCCCCTTTACATCATCGCCATCACCAGTTGCCGATCCTGGCGCGGCAACAAAGCTGCCTGTTTGCAAGCCATCGGTTGGCGCCGTCCATGCTTCCGTAGCGACATACATGTCGAGTTGAATGGGTTCGAGAATGCGCCCGACCCACTTACCGCGGTTCCAAACAGTCTGCCATTCCGCCCACTCCTCCAACTCGACCTGCAAACCCATTTCTTCGAACTCACCCTTCGCCCACTCACAGGCTTTGGTGAAGTTGTCAGAACCAGTCAAGCGCTGACCGATGTCGCCGGTCATTTCACGCAAAATGCTATGAACCTGACTGTTCTCGATCCCCTCCTTGGTGATTGCCTCCGCCATCTCATTGGTCAACGGCAAGGCTTGCTGTGCGGCGGACTCCTGTGCAGAAGCAAACGGAGCAAGCAACCCCGTGGAAAGGAATAGGACGAAGAACAACGACGGAGAGCGCAGTGGTTGCATGCTAGATCGAATGGGTTCAAGCGGACGGATGTGCTCCCAGGATGCACGAATTGCGCGCCCACCGCAGGCCCCAATGCTCCCCCAACCCCACAAAGATCCTAATCAGTCGCCCCGACCACCTGGGCCGGTGCACCGATGACACATACGGCCATGATCTCGCGAGCCTATCCCGCCAGATCGTCACGTTCAGATCAGGACTGCCGGCGGAACCCTCAACAGAGACGCCGTCGAGCAATCAGACCACAAACCAAGCAGTCTTATCGCCCACCAACAGCGACAGCACAAAGGACTCGAGGATGAGAAGTCCGCAAACTCATCAGCGCACGATGCTCAAAAACAGAAGAGCCGATGCAGTCATCAAACCTGCATCGGCAACTATCCTCAACGCATCTGGAGGGGAGTAAAAACTGCCTCTGCGTTGCTCGCGCCATAACCCCAAGCACGCAACGAAGACCATTGCTTTGGCATCTTCGCCGTGAGCTTCTTACCGCCAGCTTCAACCGTCACCTCGTTGCCGTCAAAGTCGACGTGGATCTGCAAAGCAATCGGAGTCTTGCCGTCCCACGCAAGCGGAGTCTTAGCGGTGACTTTCCGCCACTGAGGCCCCATGACGATCAAACGCTTCGCCGCGACCTCGTAACCGATGCGCATCATCTGGCCGCGTGGTTGGCCACCCGTAAAGACAACGAACGCGTTTTGATTCTGCTTGCCTGCGAGCGGCAAGATCTTGGTCGACAACGTAACGTTGCCCGGACGGTCGCCGGTCTTGAGCATATAGCCACCCGGAGCGTTAGCCCACATGCGGTAAGCGTCGCCTTCACGCTCAACGCGTGCGATGCCAGCCGTAACCGGAAACTCACCACCGCCAACCGTGCCCGTATCGTCGCCGTATTGCTTGCGTAGCTTGACCAAACGCTGCTCAAGATCCTTACGGATCTCGGCATAGGCCGCGTCCTCGGCGACGTTGCTGACCTCATCCGGATCTTTTTCAAGATCGAACATCTCCCAGGTGTTCCACTGCGGCTCGTAATAGCGGATCAGCTTGTAACGATCGGTGCGCACGCCATACATCGCCGGCACCATATGGACGGCCTGCGACTCATAGTAGTGGTAGTAAACAGCATCACGAAACGGCTCATCGCCGGTCTGCTTGCTCATCACGGGAACAAGACTCTTGCCGTGCGCTGCCTCTAGCGGAGGCGCACCTGCAAGGTCGAGGAACGTCGGGCCAAAGTCGATATTCTGCGTCAACTGCTTCACTTCACGACCGGCTTCCAAATGCCCGGGCCAGCTCATCACAAGCGGCATGCGCAGACTCTCTTCATACATCCAACGCTTGTCATACCAACCATGATCACCGAGGTAGAAGCCCTGGTCCGAGCTGTAGATGATGATCGTGTTCTTTTTGACCTCGGGGCGCGCATCGAGCCACGCCAGTAGTTCGCCGACGCTTCGGTCAACACCGTTGACACAACGAAGGTAGTTCTTCATGTAGCGTTGGTAGGCCCAACGCACACGTTCCTTACCCTGCGGATCTTCACGCAAGAACGCGGCGTTCTCCGTCTCGAAGGCCCTGTCCCAACCGGCCAATTGATCAGCGGTCATGCGCTTACGCTGCCCCAACCAAACGCGATCAGTACCTTTCAGACTGGCAGGATCCTTTGGAGGGACAATTAGGTCGTAGTGCAAGAACATGTGGTTGGCGATGCTCATCTCTTGAGCCTTCGCCATTGGGCCACGCCCCTTGTAGTCATCAAACAACGTCGGTGGCTCAGGGATGTCCACGTTCTGGAACAGCTCGAGATCTTCCGGCGCCGGTTGCCAATTACGATGCGGAGCCTTGTGTTGGCACATCAACAAAAACGGACGGTCTTCGTCACGCTCATTGAGCCACTCGATCGACAACTTAGTCGTCAAGTTTGTCGCATGGCCTTCGATGCGCACCGTGCCACGACCGTTCTTCGCGTCAGGATCCGGCACGAAAAAATCCGGGTTGTAGTAGTTGCCCTGACCCGGGAAGACCATCCACTTATCAAAGCCTTGCGGGTTCGATGACAGATGCCACTTACCGATCAAGGCCGTCTGGTAGCCAACCTTACCCAGCAATTTAGGGAAGGTCGCCTGATCCCCATCAAACACATTGCCGTTGCGCATGAAGCCGTTCGCATGACTATGCAGGCCAGTGAGAATGGTCGCGCGCGATGGACCGCAAAGCGCATTGCCGCAGAAGTTATTACGGAACAGCAGACCATCCTCCGCCAACCGATCGATATGAGGCGTCTTGTTGACTCGAGACCCATACGCGCTGATGGCGTGCGGCGCGTGATCATCGCTGAAGATGAAAATGATGTTTGGGCGGCTTGCAGACAGCGAGTCTTGAGCGGCGGCAGCCCCACTCAGAGCGGTGGACAGCAGAACAAACAAACAAGGAAGAATGGCGTAGCGACACATGACGGGATCGTCGCGTCTTCCGGTGCAAAGGTCGAGCGCTTACAGTGTGAGTCGTGATTCGACCCCTCACATTCCCCCTGAGCTCTGCACTCCAGAGACTCGCGACCGTATTATTCTTTGCGACGCTGTTCCTAACGGCACCGCTATTCGCCCAAGATCCCCCCCCGGGGTTCGTTTCCTCCTACCTGCAAGAAGCCGAAGGGAAACGCAGTGAAGGCAAGCTTGACGAGGCACGAAAAGCCACAGAACGAGCACTCGAACGCGACCCGAACAGCCTGGCCGCGCTGCTTTTGTTAGCCAAGATTGCCGAGGAACAAAAAGACCTCGACATTGCAGTGCATTCGCTACACCGCTGGCTCGACGTACAAGAAGCACGCACGGGCAAAAAAGGACGAAAAGCGCGTAAGCCGATCCTCGAGTTGCTAGCACCACTCGATGCGGAAGCTACTTCATGGAAGAAGTTGCAAGACAAGTATGCAGACGGCCTAGTCGCAATCGGCAAGCAATACAGTCGCAAGAAAGACCTGCTAGGCGCGCTGGAGATCTATCGGCACTTGCTGGCGATTGCTCCAGACCACCCCGCTGCCAAAAACGCGATCCACAAAATTCGCACGACCGGCGGGAAGGAAGTCGCTGTCGAGGATGTGTTCGCCGGCACCGATCCAACTGGCGGGATGTCCGAAGACGAAATGCAAAAGCTCGATCGCGAGCACAGTGAATGGGACAACGCTTACCAGAGCGAGAGCGACAACTACCGCTACCGGACCAACGCCGGCTTCCTCGTTCACGAGACGTCGCGCATCGCGATGGAACAAATGAACATGTTCTATCGCCGATTCTTCCGCTTCATGGAAGATGGCGGCAACACGCCAAAGATCGAAATCCGAATCTTCAAGACGCGCGACGAGTATCTAAAACTCGGCCGCAGCCCAGCGGAATGGTCGGCCGGACACTTCATCGGCAGCGCCGTCGAAACGTACGCTGGCGGCGTTTCCGGCAAAGAGTCTGTACGAAGCATGTATGGCACTCTTTTCCATGAAGCCGCTCACCAATTCGTAAGCTTGACCGGACCCATGGTGCCAGGCTGGCTCAACGAAGCGTATGCGTCATTTTTTGAAGGCTGCGTCATTCTCAGTAACGGTTCCGTCAAGTGGAACCGCGCGCCACCAGGCCGCTTGATGCCGCTCGCCAGGCGACTCGAACACGGCTGGATGCAAGACATCAGCGAAGCCGACCCTGGTGATAACGGACAGTACGGGCAGCCAGAAGGCGCACCACCGTTCCGCATGATCGTCGCCAGCCAATACCGCTGGGGACCGCCGTGGTATGCGCCGACGTGGGGCGTCGTTTACTTCCTCTACAACTACCGCGCTGATGACGGCCAACTGGTCTATCGCGAAGCCCTGCACAACTACTACACCTCGCACAAACGCGGTCGCCCAACAGACCCCATCGCACATTTCGAAGAAGTGGTATTGGCAAATTCGCCGCTATCAGAAGCAAAGACCATCGACGCACTCGACCCAATATGGAAAGCGTGGATCCTGAGGCTGCGCGATCGTGAGACAGGCAAAATCGAGGTTGGCGATGAACTACAGAAATGGGCCGCGGCAGCACTGGCCCGCGGCGACGGGGACATGGCTCTCGAGTTCCTAGAAGAAGCACGCGAACGATCCCCGAAGGACCACGAAGTGCTCTGGCAACTCGCGTCTCTATTAGAAGAACGCAAAAACAAGAGCCATGCGGCGGCGCGTTATCGCGAGTTCCGCCGCTCGCTCGAACTACAAGGCAAGACCGATGACCAACGATTTGCCGTAGCCCAGCAGAAGATCAACAAGCTCGATTCGCTAATTGCGCGATACCAAAAACTGAAACAGAAGACTGCCACCGATGGCCTCGCACTCGCAGCAAACTACGAGAGCCGTGAGCTACCGACGATGGCACTTGAGATTGCGCGCCGCATGACGGCGAGCTACTCGGTGCCCGAAGCCATGGACTACTACAAGTCACTCGCGCTGCGAACCGGCAAGAGCCTAGCCCGATGGCGCGTGGCCTATAACGAACGTAGCCTGAAAGGCTGGTCAAACCCTGACAACTCGTACCAGGCATATGGCAAGCTGATCCGAGCCAGCGTAAAGCGCGACGGTGACACCATGATCACGCGCGAGCTAACGGCCGACGTCACCTTCGACGCAGACTTTTCGTTATCGGCAGAGATGCGGGTCGAAGACCGCCCACCAAGCGATGAGGATGCCACCGGTGGCTTTAAGGGCGACCTGGTAGGGCTGTGCTTTGGCCGCAAAGGCGACCAGCAATACCACGCCGTGCTGCTGCACCCGAAAGGCTTCCTAGACATCAGTAGCAACAACGGCGGCGAGTGGACAATTCATGACCATCGCACAATCCCTGTGAGCAGTGCATGGCATGAACTGCGCATTGACGTGACGCAGAACAAGCTAGACGTCTACTTCGACAAACTGTTCGTTCGATCACTCGAGTTCCCGGATGCCGCAGTCGTACAAGGGGCATTCGGCCTGCTGTGTGGGCCAGGCGAAGCGATGTATCGCAACGTGCGATTGCTCGGCCGAGACCCATTCGACCCCGCGGCACGTATCGAGCGGGAAATCGCTATGCAGCAAGTCCTTACGGACTCAAGCAAACGTCAACCAGGGACGTTCAGCGGCTTCCGCCCTCCTGAACTCGGGCCACTGGAGTTTGTGCATGGCGACGCCAAAACTCTCGACGAACTTCGCGGCGCCCCGGTGATGCTGATGTTCTGGGGCCCACAACAAGACACCGTAATCCCGTGCACAAGCTGGCTACGCCACACCTTAAAGCGAACCGCAAAGAAGGGTCTAACGATGCTGGTGATCTGTGACCCAAG
>Ga0315332_10001204_pt1 | contig 13499 bp, 11 predicted proteins | sample M110034915metaG_FD_203455 | JGI IMG/M metagenome (GOLD analysis project Ga0315332, IMG submission 203455) | Ammonia-oxidizing marine archaeal communities from Monterey Bay, California, United States - M1 100m 34915 | ecosystem: Environmental > Aquatic > Marine > Intertidal zone | place: USA...
GATGTCGACATGCATCGAGTGTTTGCCGATTTGATGGTCTTTGAGCGGTTGCCGCCGCTTGAACGTCGCTACTCAGTGGGCGCGGCGTATCTGCGTGGTCAGGCCAAGTCACAGCCTCGTCCCGGCGATCAGCAGTTGGTGATCCAGGCCGTGCATGGACTCGAGGAAGTCCAACGCGAGTATGGTGAGCTTGTTGTCGGTGGCAAGTTGCCGGTCTTGGGGGCGCCGCAAGCGGACACCTACGAAGGTGACGGGTTCTTGATCGTGCGTCACCAGGACTGTGACGTTGTCCGTAAGGTCGTGCAGGCGATTGTTAGCCGGGTTCGCGTCGAAGTTGGCTGAGTGGCATCGAAGCGTGTCCTGATTACACAGCTTGCTGTTTGAGTCTGTTCCCCGAAATGCGGGATCGCAAATTATGAATGTCATCTACTTGAGTCCTGGATTCCCGGCCGAGATGCCGCTGTTTGTGCGCGGTCTCGCGCAGATTGGCGCGAAGGTCTACGGCGTTGGCGATCAGCCCAGAGAAGCGCTTCCTGAGGATGCGCGCGCTGGCTTGGCTGATTATTTGCAGGTGCGTTCGTTTGATGATGAAGCAGCTGTCGTCAGTGAAGTCCGTCGCTGGATGCATGGCAAGTCGATCGACCGCGTTGAGTGCATGTGGGAACGGCTAATGTATCTCGCCGCAACATTGCGCGAGACGTTCACGGTGCCGGGCATGAATAAGGCTCAGACGGTGATCGTGCGCGACAAAGAGTTGATGAAGCAGGCGGTTGAAGATGCGGGCTTGCGAGTGCCGCGTCACGGCCGCGCTCGCACTGTTCAAGAAGCTTGGGCTGTGGTTGAGCGGGTTGGTTATCCCGCGATCCTTAAGCCAATTGATGGCGCGGGCAGCGTTGACACATTCCGCTGCAATGATCGCGAAGAATTTGAGGCCGCGTTGCAGCGCACGCGACACGTCAAAGAGTTGTCGGTAGAAGAGTACATCGAAGGCGAAGAGCTGACCTATGACACGGTCTGTGCCAACGGCAACATTCTGTTTGAGAGCGTCGCGTGGTATCGCCCCAAGCCGATGATTCTTGCTCAGAATCCTTGGATCTCGATGCAGAACATTGTTCTTCGTGATCTCAGTGATGAGTTCCCGCGTCCTGGAGTGGAGTTGGGCCACGGCGTTCTGAAGGCTCTTAATTTTGAGTCGGGCTTCACTCACATGGAGTGGTTTCGGACCGACTCTGGTGAGGCGGTGTTCGGTGAGATTGGTGGTAGACCACCGGGTGCACGATTGGTGCATGCCATGAATTACTCGGCCGACATCGATTTGTTTACTGGCTGGGCTGAGGCAACGTGTTTTGGACGGCTTAGTCAGAGCACCGAGAAAAAATACAACGCCGCGATGATCTTTAAGCGGGCCGAGGGCGAGGGCTTGGTGCATGAGCACCGTGGCTTGCGTGGCTTGATGCGTCGCTACGGTGATTGTGTTGCGAGTCTCGAGCTGACGCCGATTGGCGAGCCGCGGCGTGATTGGCGCAAGGTTGTCGTCGGTGACGGCTGGATCGTTGTGCGGCACCCCGAATTGAGCCAGTGCTTGGATGTCAGCGAGCGGTTTGTCAACGATCTGACCGTCATTGCTGAATAGCGCTCGGGAGCGTGGGGATGGCGTATGCGAGGCGTTGCGGCGATCGCTGCGATGCCGTCAAGGCGGCCCTGTAGCTGTTCTGAGCTTGGCGAACTCGCGGCCGGATCCGGGAAATCCTGTCTGACACATCGCCTCTGCTGGCCGACACCCGTAGACTGCCGGGGTCGATGAAAATGAATATCCTTGGGGCCGCGACTTCGCGGCGTCTTGTCGCGGCGCGAGCCGCGTTCTTACTTGCCTTCGCCGGTCTATGTGTTGCGCCGGCTACCGCCCAGACCCGCAAGGAACTGGGCCGTATGTGGACATTTGAGTCCGCACCGCTCGGATGGTTCCAGCAAGCGTATGACTGGAAGCCAACTCAGAAGTGGCTCGACTCTGCGCGGCTTGCCTCGCTCCGTCTCGGCAATTTCAGCGAGGATGGCAATCATCGATACTTCTGCTCGGCTTCGTTCGTCAGTGCCTATGGCTTGATCATGACGAACCATCACTGCGCCCGCGATTCGATTGTGAAGGTGCAGGGTGACAACGATTGGCTGAAGGACGGCTTCTACGCCGGTTCCTACGAAGGGGAACTCAAGGTCCCGGGCCTGATCGTCTCGCAGATGATCGCTCAGAAGGACGTGACGAAGGAAGTCGCTGAGAAGGGGCAAGAGGCAGTGCTCGCAGCTGCCAAAAAAGCGCATCCTGAATTGTCGCACCAAGTCATCGCGCTCTACCAGGGCGGTATCTACCAGCTCTACAGCTTTAAGATCTTCGATGATTTGCGTTTGGTTTGCGCTCCGCATGGGCAGAGTGCGCACTTTGGCGGCGATCCGGACAACTTCTGCTACCCGCGTTGGGGTCTCGATTTCTCGTTCCTGCGTGCCTATGAGAACGGCAAGCCGGTTGACAGCAAGGCCAATTGTTTCACCTGGCGCACCGAAGGCGCCAACGAAGGTGAGCCAGTCTTTGTGACGGGCAACCCGGGCAGCACCGGTCGCCTGAAAACGCTCGCGCAGTGTGAATACATGCGTGATCACTACTATCCGACATTGGTGCCGCTCTATCAGAACGCCATCAACCGCATGAAGAAGCGCGCTGCTGAAGACGCCGCGTTTGAGAAAGAAAATCGCTCAAAGATCCTCGGTTATGAGAACTCGCGTAAGGCGTTGCAGGGTTACCTCGATGGCCTGAGCGACACTCGCATCATGGAGATCAAGGCGAAGGCCGAAGCGGACCTGCGTGCCGAGGTTGCCAAGCAGCCCGAGTTGCAAGCCAAGTATGGTGACGCGTGGGATCAGATGGCGCGGATCCAGGTGAACAAGATCAACGAGCTGAAGGCTGGTAAGAACCTCAATCAGGTCGACACTCAGTTTAAGGAAGATGAGGCCAAGCACGAGAAGCGCATCGGCGAAGCGTGCTTTGCGGTCTACGGCACGTCGATTCCACCGGATGCGACGATGTCGTTGCGCCTCAGCGATGGCGTCGTCAAGGGGTATGAGTTCAATGGCACGTTGGCGCCACACTTCACGACCCTATATGGCTTGTTTGCGCGCACCAACGAGTTTGGTGGGGAGCACCCGTTCGATGTTCCGAAGGCGTGGCTCGATGCCGAGAGCAAGCTCGACATGAAGACGCCGTTTAACTACGTCGCGACCTGCGACATCATTGGCGGCAACTCTGGTTCGCCGATGATCGACAAGAATCTGAACGTCATCGGTCTCGTCTTCGACGGCAACATTGAGATGCTCGGCAACAAGTACGTCTTTGATGACGAGGTGTCGCGCAGCGTATCTGTGCACCCAGCGATCATCATTGAGTCGCTGCGCAAGATCTACGGCGCCAAGAAGCTTGCTGACGAGCTCGAGCGCAAGCAAGACTAGGCTGCTTGATTGCGGTGGCCGTGCACGATCGCGGCCGCCATGCATGTCTTCCGTATGAAGCGACTTGCATGCATCGTAGCGCTCGCGCTATTGACAGCTTGCTCAGTGCGACCTGAGCGAGCGTTGCTCGCGTTGGGATTGCCCGATGCGACCACTCAAGTGGTCTTGAGCACGACCTCTGATTGGTGTGACTCGGCCGCGACCGTGCGATGCTTTGAGCGAAGCGCTACGGGTTGGCGAGTCGTCGGGCATGGGATCCCAGCGAGCGTTGGCCGCAGCGGCCTCGGCTGGGGTCGTGGCATACACATCGATGGTGGTGGCCCTTGTAAGCGTGAAGGGGATGGGCGTGCGCCGGCTGGTGTCTTCTTGTTTGGGACTGCGTTTGGCTACGCCGGGGATGCACCTGTTGGATTGGCGGTCCCGTATCGCCAGGCAACCGAGCGCGACTACTTCGTCGATGCGCCGGATTCGCCGGTCTACAACCAATGGCGGAGTATTCCGGAACGCGAAGCGAATGATCCGAAGGCTCGCTGGGGGTCCAGTGAACGCATGCGTCGCGATGACGAACTCTACGAGTGGGGCATGGTCGTTAACCACAATACTGGCGATGCCGTGCCGGGTCGGGGCAGCGCGATCTTTCTGCACGTTTGGTCTGGCAGGGGGAAGCCAACGGCGGGTTGCACCGCGATGTCACGCGAAGATCTCTTGCGCGTGATGACTTGGTTGCGAAGTGACGCGCGGCCGGTGTTGGTGCAGGTGCCGCTCGACGAGTTAAAGCGCCTGCAGTGTCAGTTGTAGGCTGCGGCGGCGTGCCGCAAGCCACGCGACGCCTGTGAAATTGTGGCAGCGATTGCTGCCCGCGATCCTAGTCGCCTTAGCTTTCTCGTCTATGCAGGCTTGTCGCCGTGCTTGTGGAACATGTAGGTGCCAAAGCCGATGCCAAACAAGCTCATCAGATAGACAGCTGGGTAGAAAATTACGTGTTCCAGCCAGATCAGCCAGAACTCTTGTTCGCCAGAGCCAGCTTCGAGGCGCGGTTCGAATTGCATCTGCGTCATCGGGTTGACGATGTCGCGGATCGTGCTGATGTCGAGGCAGGTGCCTAGCGCGTTGTGGCTCGCGTATTGGCTAAAGAATGCGGCTGGCAAGCGGCCGAGTGTGATGCCTGCAGCGATCATGATGAGCACCGCGATTAGGCTCTTTGCGTTCTTTGATGCGACGAGGCACAGCGCTAAGCCGGCTGGCCACAGGAAGCGGTCGATGCCGATGGGCTGCACCAGCATCGACGGTGCGGCCAAGGCTTGTTCGCCCAGCCATGTTGCGAGTCCAGTCCAGGCAAACAGCAGTGGCAGGATCCACGTGCTTTTCACCGTCTGCTGCTTGAGCAATAAAAGGACAATAATCCACAGCCCTGCGAAGCCTGCGAACGGAATCGCCCATTGCCAGCCGTCGGCCGTGAATGAGCCTGTCGGGAAGCTCACCATGCTGACTTCCATGGCCGAACCCTCAAATCCGGCATAGGTATGTACGGTTTCCAGCGTCCGGGGGCTGGGGCCAGCGATTGCCATTACCCCAGTTAGGACCGCTACCGCTGCCATGATCGCCACGGCGGGGCGGCGAACCTGGGGGATGGCGAGTGCGAAGGCCAAGCTGAGGTAGGCCAGAACGTGAGACAGAGAAATCAGGAGATCCATGTGGGTAGCCGTGACAACGCCTCGGCAGGAAGGGGTTTTCCTAGTCCTGTGCGCCGGATACCAGACTTTTCCCCAAGCCGCACTTGCTGGCACCCCAATCGCTCGTTAGCCTGCTTGCCCTTCCTAATCCCCCGGGGGGCAATGAGTGCAATTACTCACAAGCGGATTTCCACATCGGAGACCCCGCTTGCAGCAGCCAATCGGGACACTACGAACTGCAGTCATGACCAAGCAGAAGACCAAGAAAGCCGTTGTTAAGCGCATGAAGCTTACCAAGACGGGCAAGGTCAAGTTCCACCATGCCTTCACGTCGCACCTGCTGGTGCGTCGATCACGTAAGCGTAAGCGCAACTTGCGTCGCGCTGCCACGTGTGAGGGCAAGATCAACGCCAACATGGCCATGCTGCTGGGTGGGAGATAACCACGTATGAGTCGCGCAACTAATGGTCCCGCTACGAAGCAGCGACGCAATCGCGTCCTGAAGCGTGCAAAGGGTTTCCGTCAAAGTCGGGGCAACTTGTTCCGTATGGCCAAGGAGACGACGCTGCGCGCTGACGCGTTCGCGTTCTCCGGTCGTCAACAAAAGAAGCGTTTGTTCCGCCGCTTGTGGATCACGCGTCTGACGGCTGCGGTTCGTCCGCACAGCCTGCGTTACTCGCAGTTCATCCACGGCATCCAAAAGGCTGGCATCAAGCTCAACCGCAAGGAACTGAGCGAGATTGCTATCCACGATCCGAAGACGTTCGAGGCAATCTGCGGGCAAGCTCGCACCGCGATCGCCTAAGGGCACTTATCTTGTCGGCGCTTGCGAATGCATGTCGTCAGGATCGCCACTCCAACAAGGGTGAGACGGCGCTGGCTTGTCCAGCGCCGTTGTGCTGTACCGGCTGAAGTTGATTCATGGATATCACTGCCAAACAGAATGAGTGGCTGCAGGCGATCGCCGCAGCATCTGATGGGGTTGCGCTAGCTGAGCTAGAGAAGCGACTCTTTGGTCAGGGCGGAGAAGTGCTCGGCATGGTTCGCTCGGTGACGAGTTTGCCGAAAGAAGAGCGCCCTGCGTTTGGCAAGGCCGCGAACGCGGTCAAGCAAGTGGTCGAAGCAGCGCTGAGCGAGCGTCGCGATGGCTTTGAGCAGGCTGAACTCGAAAAAGAGTTGTCGGCTACCGATTTCGATCCGACCGAGCCAGGTCCGAAGCCGCGCAAGGGCGCGATGCACCCGATCACCATCGTGCAAAATGAGTTGGTGGACTTGTTCACCAGCATGGGCTTCCAGTGGGAAGACGGGCCAGAGGTCGAGTCCGAGTATTTTAATTTCGACGCCCTCAACATTCCCGGCGACCATCCGGCGCGCGAAAGCCAGGACACCTTCTGGCTCGACGACGGCAATCTGCTGCGAACGCACACGTCGCCGGTGCAGGTGCGCACCTTGCAGCGTTTGGTTAAGGCTGCCAAAGACGGTAAGGGCTTCGAGCCGCCGTTGAAGGTAATCGTTCCGGGTCGCTGCTTCCGCAGTGAGACCATCGACAAGACCCACGAGCACAGCTTCTACCAGATGGAAGGTTTGGTCGTGGATCGCGTGCAGGATGGGCCCGATGGCAAGCGCGGCGTCAATACCGCCAATCTGATTCACACGATGAAGACGTGCTTGCGCGTCATTCTAGAACGCGACGTCGAAGTGCGCTTGCGCCCCGGCTTTTTCCCGTTCGTTGAGCCGGGCTTTGAGCTCGACGTTAATTGCCCCTTCTGCAGCGGTAAGGGCTGCTCGGTTTGCAAGCAGAGCGGTTGGATAGAGATCTTGCCGTGCGGCATGGTGCACCCGAACGTGCTCAAGGAAGGCGGGCTCGATCCCGAGGAATACACCGGCTTTGCCTTTGGCATGGGCCTGCAACGCGTCGTGATGTTGCGTTACGGCATTGATGACATCCGCCACTTCATGGGTGGCAATCTACGCTTCTTGTCGCAGTTCCCGGAGGTGGCGCGATGAAGATCTCACTTCGTTGGTTGTCACGTCACGTCGACTTGTCGGGTATCGACCCGAATCAGATCCTTGCTGACCTCACCATGAGTACGGCCGAGATCGAGGAGCTGATCCGCTTCGGCGACGGTCTTGAGCCGTTAGTTGTTGGCCATGTCCGCAAGCGTGAGAAGCACCCGGATGCCGACAAGCTGTCTGTTTGTGAGGTCGACCTCGGCAAAAGCGGCGGCGTAACCCAGATCGTCTGTGGTGCGCCGAACGTAGATGCTGGCCAGCGCGTTGTTGTCATTAAGCCTGGTGATGTGTTGCCTGCCGCCGGCGGCAAGGGTGCGCTCAAGATCAAGGTTGGTAAGATTCGTGGTGTCGAGTCGCACGGCATGATCTGCTCGGAATCCGAACTCGGCTTGTCCGAAGAAGCCGATGGCATCTTCGTCTTGCCAGAGGACACCGAGATCGGTGCGCGCTTCGTCGATGTGTGCCCGGTGCAAGACTGGGTGTTTGAGATCGATAACAAATCGATCAACCACCGTCCTGACCTCTGGGGTCACTACGGCTTCGCGCGCGAACTAGCGGCGATCTATGGCCGAGAACTTAAGCCGGTTGGGGTGCCTTCTGTATTGCCGAAGGACGGTAAGCAGGTTGCGATCCAGATCGACGACAAGGACGCCTGTCCGCGTTATTGCGGCTTGATGATCGATGGCGTCAATAGCGGCGAATCGCCCAACGAATTGCGCTGGCAACTACAAGCCGTCGACCAGCGCGCGATCAACCTGCCGGTCGATCTAACGAACTTTGTCATGCTGGATCTGGGCCAGCCGATGCACGCGTTCGACGCGCGTCACGTCGGCGATTCGGATATTTGCGTTCGCCGCGCCAATGATGGCGAAACGATTACGACGCTCGACGGCCAGGAGCGCAAGCTCGACGATAAGGACCTGCTGATCTGCGCAGGCGGCAAGCCGGAAGCTCTCGCTGGTGTTATGGGCGGCGAAGGCACGATGGTCGAAGAAGGCACGACGAGCCTGTTCTTGGAGTCGGCCAACTTCCGCCACTCGGTTATCCGTCGCACTACGATGCGCCTCGGCTTGCGCACCGACGCGAGCACGCGGTTTGAGAAGGCGCAGGATCCGGCGAATGCTGAGACCGCCGTTCACTACTTCCTGTCGCTGTTGCAGGGCTACTGCCCGAGCGCGGTGGCGGCTGGGCCGATGGTTGACCCGGAAGGCTTCGCCTACGAAGCGACACCGCTCTTGTTGCGTCGTGATCGCCTGGCGCTCAAGCTTGGCATCACGCTTGAAGATCAGAAGGTCTCCGACATCCTGACGTCGTTGTCGTTCGAGGTCGAGACCGATGCCGAAGGTTTCCGCTGCAAGGCGCCAAGCTTCCGTGCGACCAAGGACATTGCGATCGAAGATGACCTGATCGAAGAAGTCGGGCGCATGTATCGCTACGACAACATCCCCGAGCAGCCGTTGGTCGGCACGACTAAGCCGCCGCCGCACAACGAAGAGCTGTTCTTGGTGCGGCGCATGATCGAGGTCAGCTGCCTCGAACTCGCGTGCCACGAGATCTACAACTACAGCTTCACGTCTGACGCTGTGTTGGATGCGGTGGGCGCTAAGGACCATGCATACCTGCGTGTCTCCAATCCTGTGGCTCCTGAAGTTACGTGCATGCGTCGCCACGTGCTGCCGAGCTTGCTGTCGATGGTGGAGGGCAACCTGCGCCAGACCGCGAGTGTGCGGCTAGTCGAGACGGGTAAGGGTTATCATCCTGAGAGCAAAGATGAGCATGGTCTGCCACATGAGGTGCGCGAACTTTGCTTTGTCTACGCAAGCCGTGACACTCAGGATGCGATCCATCCGTTTGGAGAATTGCGCGAAGACGTGCAGTTGCTGCTGCGTCGGTTGGGTTACCCGGTCGAGTTGTCTCGCAAGTGGAGTGGCTCGGATCAGCCGTGGGTGCATCCGGCCCGCGCTGTGGCACTCGATCGCGATGGCTCGCCAGTTGGCTACGTTGCGCACCTGCATCCTGGGGTCGCGCGTGCGCTTAATTTGTCTAAGAACGTTGCCGTCGCCTGCGTCGATATCCGGGCCTTGCTGGCCAATGGTCGCATGGAGCCGTCGTATACGCCGGTGCCGACACACCCGGAGTTGCCGGTTGACGTTGCGTTGATGGTGGAGGCTGATACTCAGGCCGCAACCGTCTCGGACTTCCTGCGCCAAACTGGCCGCAAGCTGATCCGCAACGTGGAACTGTTCGAGGTCTATCGCGGTGAGAACTTGCCCGAAGGCAAGAAGTCACTGAACTTCACGGTCACGTTGGGTGCTGACGATCGCACATTGTCGGATAAGGACGAGAGCAAGTTCCTCGACAAGGTGCGTAAGAACGCGAGCCAGATCGGCGCCGAGTTGCGCGGCTAGTCCCCTGCGCTGCTTGGAATGTGCGAAACCAGATCGCGAACGAATCGTGCGGTGAGGCCCCACAGTAAGTCATCGCCAAATTGAAAGTGAGGACTGGTTCCGTGGGCGCGGTCCGGTGCTGGTATCGGTGGTGGCTTTTCCGCCCAACGGTGCTCGTTGCGAAGCTCGTCGAGCGGCATGTGCAGAATCCGTGCTACTTCGCGCGGGTCAGGTTGCAGGTCGAACGGCGCGACGCGCGCAACCACGCAATGCACATGGATCTTCGAGGAGCTTTCTCGAGGCTCGAGCTCGCCGAGCGGCGTGATGCTGTCTTTGGGTGCACCGACCTCCTCAAAGCACTCTCTTCGTGCCGTCTGGAGTGGCGATTCGGTGCCCGTGTGCATGCCGCCTGGGAAGGATATCTGGCCGGCGTGGGCCTGGGTGCCTTTGGGGCGCAGCACGAACAGTACGTGGTCCTGGCCCTGGTGTTCGATCAGGGGGCACAGCACCGCGGCGCGGCGCAGATCGGTTGGCAGCCAGTCGCCCGGATTAGGCAGGATGCGCTTCAGGTAGTGATCGAGGTTTGGCAAGGAATGAGGAAGTTGGGATACACGTGATACCAGCTACGCCCCGGGCTCGCTATCGGGCAAGATGATTGCATGTCCGAGCTGTTTAACGTGCACCTGATCGATGGCACCTATGAGTTGTTTCGCAGCTACTTCGGGGCACCCGAAGCTAAGGCGCCGGACGGCCGCGAAGTTGGTGCCGTGCGCGGGTTGCTGGCCAGCATGGGAGGGCTGCTGCGCGATGATAACACGAGTCATGTGGCCGTCGCATTCGACACCGTGATCGAGTCGTTCCGCAACGACCTATTCGATGGTTACAAGACCGGTGAAGGTATGGATCCAGTGCTGTGGCAGCAGTTCCCACTCGCCGAGCGGGCTGTTGCGGCCTTGGGCGTCGTCTGTTGGCCTATGACCGAGTTTGAAGCTGACGATGGTCTTGCGTCTGGCGCGGCGCGGTGGGCTGATGACGAGCGCGTTGATCGCATTTATATCTGCACTCCAGATAAGGATCTGTCGCAGATGGTTGACGGCAAGCGCATCGTGCAACTCGACCGTAAGCAGCGAAAGCTCTACGACGAAGACGGCGTTTACGAGAAGTTTGGCGTCGCGCCGAAATCGATTCCGGACTATCTCGCTCTCGTTGGCGATGATCAGGATGGCATTCCAGGTGTGCCGAAGTGGGGCGCAAAGTCGGCGGCGACGATGCTGTTTCATTACGGGCATCTCGACAACATTCCTGCCGATCCTGAGGAGTGGCAGGTCAAGGTGCGCGGAGCCAAGTCGTTGGCGCAGAGTCTTGCTGAGAGGCGTGATGATGCGTTGCTCTATCGCAAACTGGCGACCCTGCGAACCGACGTAGAGATCAAGGAATCGCTCGAGGATCTCCGTTGGTCCGGCCCAACGGAAGCGCTCGCCACACTGTGCAAAGAGATCGGGTTTGAGCGATTCCTCGACCGGTTCAACTAGCCGGTTATCGGACCTGCAAGGTGGCTACTTTGAGGTATCGCGTTTCGGGGCATTCCAAAGCAACCGGGTGGTCTGCTCCGGCCGACCGCAGATGCAGGATGCGCACGTCGCGTCGTGCAGCCGCCGCGGCGTCGCGCAGCATGCGTACGAAGCGTTCCTCGCTGACGCTGCCTGAACATGAGCAGGTCATCACGATGCCACCTCGGGCGACCTTCTCGATGCCAAGGCGATTGAGGTCGAAGTAGCGGGCAAGGCCAGCATCGATCTGGGTCTTGTTGGCAACCCATTTGGGTGGGTCGAGGATCACTAGGTCGTGCTCCCCGGGTTGCGCGTCACGCAGCATGTCGAACGCGTCGGCGTGCACAGCGTTAAGTTGCAATTTGTTGTTGCGGGCATTTTGAACGGTGTGATCGACCATTACTTCATCGAGGTCACCCGCCAAGACCCGCTTGGCGCCACCGAGCACGGCATTCATTGCGAAGCCACCACTGTTACAGCATAGGTCGAGCACAGAGCGACCCTTGGCTAGCGAACGCACCAGTAGGCGGTTGTCACGTTGGTCAGCAAAGAACCCGGTCTTGTGGCCGGTGCCTGCTTGCACGGCGTAGCGGATCTTGTGCTCATGCACAGTCGTCGCAATCGGGTGCGCGTGTGGCAGCTTCTCCATGCCTTCGCGTTCTGCCCACTCCTTATCCTGAAGCAGGATTAGCTGACTATTTTTGTAGTGACTGAGCAGCCATTCTCCGAGCGGCTCGAGTTGCTTGCGCATGCCGAGCGACGCGACCTGAGCGACAACGACATCTCCTAAGCGGTCGAGGATGAGGCCCGGAAATCCGTCAGCTTCGGCGTGGATCAAGCGGTATGCGTTGGTGATCGCCGGGAGATTGAGTGTCTCTTCGCGTAGCTGTACCGCGTGTTGCAGCGCCTCCAGGAAGTGCGCTTTTGGTTCGCGGATGACGTGGTCGGCGAACATTCGCAGCGCGAGTTCCGCGCGCGAGTTGTAGAAGCCACTGCCGCACAAGCGACCGTCGCGGTCGCGTACGCGGCAGACCGTTCCAGCCGGAATCGGCTGGGACGGTTTCGTGACCATCTTGCGATAGAACCACGGATGCCGCCCAGTCGCGCGTACCTTCAGTGTCAGTTCGGGTAGTTGCGCTTCGGGTGCGTGTTGTCGATGGCGATGAGACATGCGTCCGCCTTTTGGCGTGGAGCCGCCAGGGCGTTGCTTGCCAGTGTTGTCGGTGCGCCTACTCATCTACCTGTCTTGACTGGGGCTGGTGGTGCCTTGGGCGTTACCGGCGGATCCATTGAGATCTTATCGAGTAGTACCTCGATTGCCTTTTCGAGTTGCTTGTCTTTGCCGCGTAGCACCGACGTTAGATCGTTATCGATTTCGATGTCGGGGTCGACACCGTAGCCTTCGATCGTCCACTCTGGTCCAGGCTCGGTGTTGCCGAACTCTGGAACGTTAACGGTACCGCCGTCGAGCAGCATGCCGCGGTTCGTGATCCCGATAATGCCGCCCCAACTGCGCTTGCCGATCAATTGGCCGAGTTTCGCCCTCCGAAACATGGCTGGGAAAATGTCGCCGTCGCTAGCCGAGGTCTCGTTTAGTAGGCAAACCATGTGGCCGTTGAAGCCTGCGCGTGGATAGGGCTCGAATCCTGATGTGCGCCCGAAGGTGCACATCATCAATTCACGCTGGAGGCGATTGATGACCATCTCAGAAACGTTGCCGCCGCCGTTGTAGCGATCATCGATGACCATCCCGAGCTTGTCGCGTTGGGGGTAATACTGCTTCACGAACTCGCGAATGCCGTTCGCGCCCATATCCGGCAAGTGGACGTAGCCCAGTTTGCCACCGCTTAGCTTGGATACGAGTTCGCGATTGTGGTTGACCCATGCCAGGTAGTGCAGCTTTTGTTCGCTAGCAATCGTCTGCATGCTAACGGTGCGGGCAGAGTCAATGGTTGGGCGGTCGTTGACCAACAGGCGTAGCTCACGCCCAGCTTTGCCCTGAAGTAATTCGTAAGGGTTGGTGTCAGGTGCGAGCTCTTGTCCATCGATTGCGAGTAGGTAGTCACCTTCCTTGATGTCTACGCCAACCGCTGTTGCCGGCGAGCGGTAAGTGCTGTGATCGTTCTCTCCCTTGAGGATCTTGGACACTTGGTAGCGTCGGCTTTGGTTGTCAAACCGAAGTGTCATGCCTAGCAATGCCGCTGTTGGACGCTTTGGCGCACCGAGGTCGCCACCGCTGATGTAAGCGTGGCCAACACCCAGTTCGGCGATCATCTCACCAATAACATAGTTGAGGTCGGAGCGGTGACGCACGTGGGTGACAAGTGGTGCGTACTGGTCGCGCAGCCCTTGCCAATCATGGCCGTGCATATTGGCGACGT
>Ga0315332_10001207_pt1 | contig 13487 bp, 10 predicted proteins | sample M110034915metaG_FD_203455 | JGI IMG/M metagenome (GOLD analysis project Ga0315332, IMG submission 203455) | Ammonia-oxidizing marine archaeal communities from Monterey Bay, California, United States - M1 100m 34915 | ecosystem: Environmental > Aquatic > Marine > Intertidal zone | place: USA...
TACTCCAAAAAGGATATAAGGTCAAAAAAAAAAGACTCACCGATAAAAAATACCGATGAGTCGTCTTTAGTAGCGGGGACAGGACTATCCTTCATTTCATTTCGGATGGACATTAATGAGGGCTTACATAGAAAAGCTCAGACCATTTGGTGATCTTCCTTTTTACATTTCCGTTCACTTATTAAAGCAAGCTTTCAACGCTCCAGGAAATGAAAAAGCCAGTCTTTTTAGACTGGCTTTTCAATGTAGCGGGGACAGGACTCGAACCTGTGACCTTCGGGTTATGAGCCCGACGAGCTCCCAACTGCTCCACCCCGCAATATATCTTTTGGGTTATTCTTGTTCTTAATTGGGACACCAAAGATAGCTCAAAGCTTTAATCCCACCAAACAAAAATTCAATTAACTTACAGATTGACCTTGTAAAAATTCTTTTTCAGTCTCTAAAAAGCTCAATTCACCTTCTTCGTTCTCAGCCATAAGAACCATTCCTTGTGATTCTACACCACGTATTTTTCTAGGCGCTAAGTTCAATAGGACCAATACAGTTTTACCAACTACATCCTCAGGAGCATAGTGCTGCGCGATTCCCGAAACGACAGTTCTCGTATCAATTCCCGTATCCACGCTAAGCTGGAGTAATTTATCTGCTTTTTTAACTTTTTCCGCACTTAATATTTTACCCATTCTCAGGTCCATTTTCTGAAATGTCTCAAAATCTATTAATTCTTTCATTGGAGGAAATTTAGAAGTTCGTTGTGATTTCTCTTTGAGCTTTTGAACCTCTAATTCAACAAACTCATCTTCAATCTTTTTAAATAAAATCTCGGGAGCATTGATTTGATTTCCTTGAATCATCTCAGAATCAAAAAACGAATCCCAAGTATTAAACTCTATATTTAAAATGCTTTGCAATTTTTTTGAGGTGTCAGGAAGAAAGGGTGCAGCGGCAATAGACAACTTTAAAGTAATATCTAAGGCTACTCTCATAATGGTTTGTACGCGATCAGGATCCGTTTTAACCAATTTCCAAGGCTCATGATCAGCCAAGTACTTGTTGCCTATTCTAGCAATACCCATCATCTCGCTTTGCGCTTCTCTGAGCTTATACTTCATAACGAGCTCATTGATTCGCTTACCCGAAGAAGCTACACTATCTAATGCTTTTTGATCGTCATCGGTCAGATTGCCAAGAGCCGGAATCCGCCCCTCATAATATTTATTGGTCAATACCACCGTTCGATTTACGAAATTACCGAGAACATCAGCCAATTCAGAATTTACTCTCGATTGAAAATCTTTCCAGGTAAACTCAGCATCCTTACTTTCAGGTGCAATTGAGGTAAGCACATATTTAAGCTCATCTAGTTTATCTGGATAATCCGCAATATACTCGTGGAGCCATACCGCCCAATTTTTCGAGGTAGAAAACTTATCTCCCTCTAAATTTAAGAACTCAGAGGCAGGGACATTATCTGGTAAAATATACCCGCCATGATCTTTCAAAAGAATTGGGAAAATGATGGCATGAAAAACAATATTGTCTTTACCTATAAAATGAACCAGCTTTCGGTCTTTCGCTTTGTCTTTTAGCCAATACTCTTCCCAGTTTTTGCCGTTTTCTTGAGCCCACTTCTTTGTGGCTGAAATATACCCAATCGGAGCATCTAACCAGACATACAAAACTTTTCCTTCGCCTTCAGGAAGAGGCACTTTTACGCCCCAGTCCAAGTCTCGGGTCATGGCTCTTGGCTTAAGTCCACCATCAATCCAAGACATACATTGTCCCGTTACTTGATTTCGCCAAGTCTTTGGGTCATGCTGCGTTTCGCCATCTAAGATGCCATTCGTAATCCAATCTTTAAGCCACTCTTCATGCTGATCCATTGGAAGAAACCAATGTGATGTCGTTCTTAAAACAGGCTGATTACCACTAAGCGTTGATTTCGGGTCAATTAAATCTGTTGGGCTTAAATCGCTTCCGCATTTTTCACATTGATCTCCATAAGCGTCAACACTTTTACATTTTGGGCATGTCCCCGTAATGTAACGATCAGCTAAAAACTGATTAAACTCTTTATCGTAATATTGTTCAGATGATTTTTGAATGAACCGTTTCTGATTGTTCAATTCTTTAAAAAAAGCAGAGGAAGTTTGATGATGAAGCTCACTTGAAGTTCGATCATAGACATCAAATTCAATTCCAAATTTATCAAAGGAGTCACCGATAAGTGAATGATATTTATCTACAATATCCTTGGGTGTTACTCCATCTTTTTTTGCACGCAATGTGATTGCTGCACCATGCTCGTCGCTACCACAAACAAAAAGTACGTCAGCATCATTCATCCTTAAAAATCGAACAAAAATATCGGCGGGTAAATAGACGCCTGCAATATGACCCAAATGAATGGGGCCATTTGCATAGGGTAATGCTGCTGTTACAGTGAATTTTTCTTTCATTGAGGGCTAAAGATAGTTAAGATATTTCGCTTAAAACATAAAAAAAAGGGCCGATGCAATCGGCCCTTTCCTAGATTATATTAAATCTTATTCTTTTACAACTGAAAAAGTAGAAGTACTTCCATTTTCAAGAGTTACATTAAACATGTAAACTCCGTTGTCTAATGAAGAAATATCTATTGTTGATTTTCCACCATTTAAATTGATTTGATTTGATAAGGCAACTTTTCCTGCAATGTCAGACACAACAAGAACAGCAGAACCTTCACCATCTACATCAATCATTACTTGATTCGCAGCTGGATTAGGATAAGCTCTACCTGAAACCTCAGCGATTTCTTCAATGCCTACATTATCAACCATTTTAAGACCAAGTGCTAATGCAGATGTTCCTGTCCATCCAGAATACCATGTATCATCAATATTCAATGGTGATATCGGTTGAAGATAAATTGAATAGTTCGCATCGTAATCTAATGAGTTATCATAACCAAAAGAGATAGCAGGGTTAAAAGTACTTAAACAAACCAAATATCTTTGGTCATCATACATAGAAACTGCGTCATCTAAAGGAGCATATACAACCATCCCATTATCTGCATTCGATGTTGGATAATATAAGCCACCACCTACTTGATCTAAGGCATCAAAAGTTATTCCAGCCCATCCTCCTGAGACATCAACCCAAGCATCATTCCATTCAAATACATCCATCAACACCTCTTCGCCAACTAACAAAGTATCTGGCGAATTTACTGCAAAATATAATCCTTCAACACCATAGTTTGAACCAGGGTAAAGGTCTTGAACTTGCATACACGTTTGGTAGCTTGTTGATGCATTGCTTGGAAAAGAATTTACAGTTAACATTCCTGAAGCATCGTCTACATGAGCCAATGATAAAACATCGTTTGTAACACTGAAATCACGCACATAGGTGTTGTCAAAATCTGACTCATCAGTTTGACCGTCGATATCAATCGTGTAGGTCACTTTGTAATTTCCAACTTCCCATGAAGCAGCAGAAACTGTAGAGAACTCGGAAGGATTCCCGTTAAAAATCGCCAATGTATCTCCAGAAGCGACAAACGCAGAAACAGTGTTGCTGTATACGTTTCCTGAAGGACCGTCTACTGAGGCGGTTACATTAAATGTATTATCGGAAGAACCAAAATTATACATTTGCATTCCTACTTGAAAAGTGTAGTTATTGTTTGCCATCGCTTGTGGTATTGATCCATAACGTGCACTTAACACATCAGATTCTGCAGAACCTCCATCGTTAGCATAAAGGTTTTGTTTGTTACCCATAAACATAACAACCTCACCATTTAACATTTCAGCTACAATTGTGGCTCCATCAGCTTCACTTACCATAACTAAAGGAATGGTAACATTCAATCCATCATCACCACCAGCCATACCAACGGCATCACCTGTATGATTGATTATGATACAGCCAACAGCACCAGCAACTTGTGCATTATATGCTTTGGTTCCAAATTGACATGAGCCTCTATAAAAGACAGCGATCTTACCCGTCAAATCATTAACTAAAGGGTTACACGACTCTTGCGCTAAAGGATGTTGATATGCATAAATATCATTTACACCTGGCGTTCCGTCATCAACCAACATAATTGGTGCTTCGACAAAGGTATTCGGCACTAAGAAATCTGGACAAGCCCAATCGCCGCCGGCAGGGTCACACCATTCAAATGCAAAATTATTAGCAATTGCAGCAGGAGACACTCCTCTTACAACTACTTGGGCATTACTTGCAAATGCAAATACTACCACGATTAAAGAAAGTATTAGTTTTTTCATAAATATATTTTTAGTGTACTACGAATTTAACACAAAATTGACAATATTAAAAACATAACGTAGAGTATCTAATGCGAATTAGATTATACGAAGTGTAATTCAGTTAAATTGTATCGAATTGTCTTATTTTGCTGATGAATAATTTTCTGATACCTTGCCCCAATCAACTACGTTAAAAAACGCATTAATGTAATCAGGTCTTCTATTCTGATAATTTAAATAATAGGCATGCTCCCAGACATCAAGACCAAGGATAGGTGTTCCTCCACAACCTTCGCCCATAAGCGGATTGTCTTGGTTTGGAGTTGAGCAAACTTCAAGCTTTCCGTCCGTAACACACAACCATGCCCAACCCGAACCAAATCGAGTTGCTGCTGCTTTCGAAAAAGCATCTTTGAAAGCTTCAAAAGAACCAAAAGCAGTATTTATTGCATCAGCAAGTTCTCCAGAAGGATTCCCGCCACCATTTGGGGACATTACTTCCCAAAATAAACTATGGTTATAAAAACCTCCCCCGTTATTTCTAACCGCTGGCTTGTCCGAACAGTTTGATAAAATATCCAATATAGACTTGCCTTCTAGGTCAGTTCCAGATATGGCGTTATTAAGGTTATTCGTGTATCCTTGGTGGTGTTTGGAATGATGTATTTCCATGGTTCTTGCATCAATATGTGGCTCCAATGCATCATAGGCATATGAAAGCTGAGGTAGTTCAAAAGACATATATTTTTATTTTAAATTATTTTAATCAAAATTAAAAAAATCATAGATATCTGAATTTAATTAATGGTTTTTTTCCATCAAATAAAATTGGTTTTCTTAAAACCTCATTTTATTGGTCTCAGTTATCCTTATATTTGCACCATGAACGAGCTTAGGCCGATTTCTGATTGGCTCCCCATGTCTTTTAAAGAAGCTTCCAAGCGAGGTTGGGAGAATTTTGATGTTATTCTGATTTCAGGCGATGCTTATGTAGATCACCCGGCCTTCGGAACAGCAGTCATTGGTCGTTTGATTGAAGACGAAGGGCTCAAGGTAGGAATCGTTGCACAACCCAATTGGAAAGATGACTTAAGAGACTTCAAAAAATTAGGCAAACCAAATTTGTTTTTTGGCATTACGGCAGGCTGTATGGACTCCATGGTCAACCATTACACGGCGAATAAAAGACTTCGTTCAACAGATGCTTACACTCCAGGTGGGGTTTCAGGTTTTAGACCTGATTATGCATCGATAGAATATTCCAAGATTTTAAAAGATTTATTCCCCGACACACCTGTTCTTATTGGGGGTATTGAGGCTTCTTTAAGGAGGGTTACTCATTATGATTATTGGAAAGACGAATTAATGCCTTCTATTCTTGTCGACTCGAAAGCAGATGCTTTGGTTTATGGAATGGGAGACCAACCACTCAGAGAAATATTGAGACTATTGAAAAAGGGAGTCCCTTTTGAACATGTAAAAACAATAAAACAAGTTGCATTTTTGCAGGAGTCAGATCAAGATCTTCCTAAGATGAAGAAATGGGAAACCGTTGAGCTTGCGAGTCACGAGGAATGCCTCAAGGACAAAATCAAATATGCTTCAAATTTTAAAATTGTAGAGGTTGAGTCTAACAAGTGGGAAGCCAATCGTATAATACAACATGTAGAAAACAAAACATTGATTATTAATCCTCCCTACAAAACCATGAATGAAAAGGAGATTGATACCTCATTTAACCTTCCATATACCAGGGAACCTCATCCGAAATACAAAAAAAGAGGAACCATTCCTGCCTATGAGATGATTAAGTTTTCTATTAACATGCATAGAGGTTGTTTTGGGGGATGTAGCTTCTGTACCATTTCCGCTCATCAAGGCAAGTTTATCGCCTCACGAAGTGAAAAATCAATATTAAGTGAGTTAGAAGAAGTTGTTGAGCTTCCTGGCTTTAAGGGCTACATATCTGATTTAGGAGGTCCATCGGCGAACATGTATAAGATGAAAGGAAAGGACGAGTCTATATGTGAGAAATGTGTTTCCCCTAGCTGTATCCACCCCGTAATTTGCAATAATTTGGATACCTCTCACAAGCAAATGACCGAACTTTATAAAAAAGTAGACAAACATCCCAAAGTAAAAAAGGCGTTTGTCGGATCAGGAATCAGATATGATTTATTGGTCGACGATTTTAATAAGAATAATGACGATGGCAACCATGATGAATATATCGAGCAAGTCATCACTCGACACGTTAGTGGACGTTTAAAGGTTGCGCCAGAACACACCTCTGATCAAACATTACGGGTGATGCGAAAACCATCTTTCAAATACTTTCACAAGTTCAAAGAAAAGTATGATAAGATTTCAGAAAAGCATCAGCTAAATCAACAGCTGGTTCCTTATTTTATTTCATCTCACCCAGGATGTGATGATGCTGACATGGCAAACCTTGCCGCGGAAACAAAGGACATGGGCTTTCAATTAGAGCAGGTACAAGATTTTACACCAACCCCTATGACTGTGGCCACAGTAATTTATTACGCAGGTGTTCATCCGTATACTCTAAAGCCTATTGAGACTGTTAAAACCAAAGAGGAAAAACAAGATCAGAACAAGTTTTTCTTCTGGTACAAAAAAGAAAATAGAAATTGGATTAAGAATAAACTTCAAAAAGCCCAGAGACCTGATTTAATTGAAAAGCTCGTTGGAAAAGAGAGTCAAAAGGAGATGCCTAAATGGCTCGAAAAAAGAAGAAATAAAAGAAAATAGTCCGTTTTATTTTAATTTTGATTCAATAAAGTCCAATGCTTTGGTTCCAAATGAATTGTTATTCCATATTTGAATATCACTTTTGTCTTTTTGATAGAAAACATAGGTGGGATAAGAGCCTCGAACGATGTGTCTCATTTTTTTTCCTGATTTAAGCGTCGAATATTTCAACCCAACCTTCCGTAGTTCCTTTTCGAGCTTGCCTTCCTTCGAACCCACAGAAACAATCTTATACTCAACACTCAAGTTAGGATTCCTTTTTTTAAACCGACTGATTAAATCAACTGAAGAGATGCAATAAGGGCAATTCGGTAAGGCAATTATTTCAAATCGATTTATCTTTTTGAGCGAATCAGCTCCGATTTGAACGACACGATACTCATTTTTAACATCCGATTGATAAATGGGATAAAAGCCGAAATAGAGACTACAAGGTATGAACCCTGCAATAATGAACAGCACCCATTTAAATTTGAATGTTTTTACCTTTTTCCAAAACCAATAGCAAATAGCGAATGACAAAAGAAAGAGTAAAATTAATGGTAGAATCTTGGTCATTTGCCAAGAAAACCCCAACGAAAGTAAAAACAATTCAATCCAATTCATTTCCAACTGTAAAAGTAATCAAATGATGGTATGTGTTATTAATTTGAAAACTATTTAAGTGTAGACATTCCTCCATCAACGCCAATCGTTTGACCCGTCATCCATTCATTTTCAAGACACAGTTGAACGGCTTTCGCGATATCTATGGGTTGGCCTATTTTCTTCAATGGGTGTCGCATTGCTGCATTTTCTTTCTTTTGCTCAGTATTAAGCAGTCCTTCTGCCAAGGTGGTTTCTGTTAGAGATGGATTAACAATATTTACTCGGATCGATGGAGCCCACTCTGCAGCAAGACTTCTGGCGAGCGCCTCTAAACCTCCCTTGGACGCAGCTATTGAAGCATGAAAAGGCATTCCCTGATTGGCAGCAACGGTACCAAAAAGAACGATAGACCCTTTGTTTCTTTTAAGCTCCCGGAAGTATTTCTGCATCACACGAACAGCTCCTAATACATTGACGTGAAAATCATTTAAAAAATCTTCTTCGCTTAATCGGTGGAACGGCTTCAAATTTATTGAACCTGGACAATAAACCAATCCCGAAAGATTCTCAATCTCGGGCAAATCATCTTTAAGGACGTCACAGACAAAATGATTTTTATCTACGCTTTCAGTTCTTGATAATACAATACATTCATATTGGGTCATTAAATCTACAACGGACTGCCCTATTCCTTTCGTTCCTCCTACAACTAATATTTTCTTTTTCATGTTCGTAAAACAAGTTGTTATTTGAAATGTTTAAGATGAGCAGCACTTAAATATATGTTGTGGCAATGACTAAAATGTACTATTTTTGCATTCACAGAAAAGGTTATTTAAATTTAATCTAAATAAAAAGAAATGATAACGGTTACAGACTCTGCCAAAAAACAAGCAATACGTCTCATGGAAGACGATGATAAAAATGGGTTTTTTATCCGCGTTGGGGTTGAAGGTGGTGGTTGTTCAGGATTAATGTACCAATTGACATTCGACAATGCAAAAAAAGAAGGCGACTCAAGTTTTGAGGACAATGGTATAGAAGTCGTTGTGGACAAAAAAAGTTATCTCTACCTAATGGGAACCATTTTAGATTTTTCTGGAGGCCTAAATGGTAAAGGTTTTGTTTTTAAAAACCCCAATGCAGATAGAACCTGTGGGTGTGGAGAATCTTTTTCAGTTTAAAACAAGAAAACACCTAATCAAATGGCTCAGTATACCGAAAACGAACTCGCGAAAGACCTAGACAACCAAGATTACAAGTTTGGCTTTGTCACTGATGTTGAAACAGAAAAAATACCAGAAGGACTCAACGAAGACATCATTCGTCTCATTTCTTCCAAAAAAAACGAGCCTTCATGGCTGCTAGAATATAGATTAAAATCATTTGAACTGTGGAAAAGCATGGCAGAACCCAATTGGGCACATGTCAAATATAAAAAACCAGACTTTCAAAAAATCACCTATTTCGCTGCACCTAAACAAACAAAAAAATATGAATCTTGGGATGATGTGGATCCCGAAATGAAAGAAACAATGGCCAAGCTAGGGATTTCTCTAGAAGAGCAAAAAAGATTAACTGGAGTTGCTGTAGATTTTGTGATGGATTCTGTTTCAGTTGCGACCTCTTTCAAGTCAAAACTTAAAGAGCTAGGGATTATTTTTTGTTCCTTTTCAGATGCCGTTCAAGAGTACCCTGAACTTGTAAAAAAGCACATGGGAACTGTTGTTCCAAACACAGATAATTTCTACGCCGCACTCAACAGTGCTGTATTTACGGACGGTTCATTTTGCTACATCCCAAAAGGTGTTAGATGCCCTATGGAACTGTCTACTTATTTTAGAATTAATGCAGGCGGTACAGGTCAATTTGAGCGCACGCTTGTTATTGCTGATGAAGAGTCATATGTTTCTTATTTAGAGGGATGTACCGCACCCCAACGAGACGAAAATCAATTGCATGCCGCAGTTGTTGAGCTCAAGGCCTTAAATGATGCTGAGATTAAATATTCAACCGTTCAAAATTGGTATCCAGGTGATGAAAATGGAGTCGGTGGTGTTTTTAATTTCGTTACGAAAAGAGGCATTTGCGAAAAAAACGCAAAAATTTCATGGACACAAGTTGAAACGGGTTCAGCCGTGACATGGAAATACCCATCATGTATTTTAAAAGGTGATGGTTCTGTTGGTGAGTTTTATTCTGTAGCCGTCACCAATAATTTTCAGCAAGCAGACACTGGAACGAAAATGATTCACCTCGGGAAAAGAACGAAAAGTACAATTATCTCAAAAGGGATATCAGCGGGAGACTCTGAGAACTCATATAGAGGATTGGTTCAAATTCAAAAAAATGCACACGGTGCACGAAATTTTTCTCAATGTGATTCATTATTGATGACAGACCATTGTGGAGCACATACATTCCCATACATAGAATGCAAGAACCCAAGTGCTCAAATCGAACATGAAGCAACAACCTCCAAAATAGGAGAAGACCAATTGTTTTACTGCAAGCAACGAGGAATCTCAGAAGAAAAAGCAATCAGCCTTATTGTAAATGGCTATTGTAAAGAAGTATTAAATCAGCTTCCAATGGAATTTGCTGTTGAAGCTCAAAAACTATTAGCAATTAGCCTTGAAGGTTCCGTTGGATAAATCAAAAGATATGATTGAAATAAAGAATTTACACGCAAACATAGAAGGTAAAGAGATTTTAAAAGGCCTCACACTTACCGTCAATGCAGGTGAAGTACATGCCATTATGGGACCGAATGGTGCCGGAAAAAGTACACTCGCCAGTATTTTAGCTGGACGAGAAGAATATGAAATTACCGCAGGAGAGGTATCATTTGAAGGTGCAGATCTTCTTGAATTATCAACTGAGGAAAGAGCTCATTTAGGGCTATTCCTAGCCTTTCAATACCCCGTTGAAATTCCTGGAGTTTCGAATGTTAATTTTCTTCGGACAGCCATCAACGAAATTAGAGAAGCCAAAAAAGAAAAGCCTATATCAGCAAAAGAATTTATGGCCATGGTTCGTGAAAAATCCAAAATTGTTGAATTGGACAGTAGTTTGGCTTCCCGTTCTGTAAATGAAGGGTTTTCTGGTGGCGAAAAAAAGAGAAATGAAATTTTTCAAATGGCCATGCTTAACCCAAAGCTCGCTGTACTTGATGAAACAGACTCAGGATTGGACATTGACGCTTTGAGAATTGTGGCAAAGGGAGTAAACACCTTAAAGTCTGCAGAAAATGCCTCTATTGTAATTACCCATTACCAGAGATTATTGGATTACATTGTTCCTGATTTTGTTCATGTACTTTATGATGGAAGAATTGTTAAAACAGGAAGTAAAGAACTGGCTCTTGAGCTTGAGGAAAAAGGGTACGATTGGATTAAGGAGGAAACACAAGTAGGATAAACCATGGAAGACGTGCTTACACAAACAAAATTTGATCTCCTTCGGACGCGCTTAAAAGGAACAGAGCTTCCGTTATCAGAAGCGGCAAAACAAAAGGCCCAGTCACTTCTTCAGCATTCAGATTTCCCTACCAGAAAAAATGAAGCCTGGAAGTACACCAATGTTAATGGCCTAAACAAATTGCTTTTGGATGGCTCGAGTTCGAACGCCTCTCAGCCAAACATAATCTCTAATGGAGCAGAACGTCTGCACATTTTAAACGGTTGTATAAGTAATCAAGCAGATGTTCCAGGTATTAAAACATCTTGGAGTAGTCTTCCTGAGCTTAGTACGGAAGAGCCATTTGATGCCCTTAACATGCTTTATTGTACGGGTGCCATTGAACTTACGTTCGATGATGAAAAAAATAAGATTATCGAATTGGTATTCGAAAACAATTGCAATACCGCAATTTCTCCAAGAATTTTTATTAATTGTAAAAAAGGGGCTACGGGAACCGTTATTTTAAATTTTCAAGGGTCAGAAAAAAACGCAAGTTTTATAAACGTTTCTACTTACATTGATGTTGAAGAAAATGCGAATTTAAGCATTCATAAAATTCAAAAAAATGGAACAGAAACTTTCGATTTACAGCGAGAGTATGTGAATCAGGCAGCGAATAGCCGTTTTACGATAAACACCTTCCCTCTATCAGGAAAGATGACTCGAAATGATTTAGTCATCAACGTAAACGGTAACAATTGCGAAACATTTATGAATGGAGCTTATACCCTAAAAGGCAAATCTCATTGTGATAATCATACCACCGTCGATCATAAGGTTGCTCACTGTTATTCCAAAGAGCTCTATAAAGGTGTAATTGATGACCGTGCTACGAATGTATTCAACGGAAAAGTATTTGTACGAAAAGATGCTCAAAAAATAAATGCTTTTCAATCAAACGCGAATATATTATTAAGTGAAACGGGAACAGTGAACTCCAAGCCAGAGCTCGAAATCTATGCAGATGACGTGAAGTGTTCTCACGGATCAACAACAGGTCAGTTAGATGAAGAAGCTATTTTCTATCTTCGATCACGAGGATTAACCGAAAAATCGGCGAAAGAGCTTTTAGTCAAAGCTTTCTTAGGCGAGGTTCTAGAGGAGGTTGACAACCGAGAAGTTCGTTACTATGTTGAAAAGGAAATCGAACTGCATTTTTCGGCTTAGTTATTATTGATTTGTGCTAGAAAATCTTCGGCATTATCTAAATGACTCTTTTTCTTCTCTTCGGACATTCTATTAAAAGAATGAACCATCATAGACATTCTCGGATTTTTAAGGAAAAAATCTTGATTTACGGAAATAAATCGCCAAAACAAGCCGTCCCATACTTCAGTCCAAGGACCTTTCCCGTAATTACTCATTTTTTTAATATAGTTGGATCCTCCAATGTAAGGCTTGGTCGCAAAAGTACCACCGTCTGCAAACTGACTCATTCCGTATACATTAGGAACCATGACCCAGTCGTAGGCATCTATGAACAATTCCATAAACCAACGATAGACCTCATCAGGATGAAATTCACAAAGCAGCATAAAGTTCCCGAGTACCATAAGCCGTTCTATATGGTGGCAATAACCAGTGGCTAAAACTTTTTTAATTGTATCGTCTACCGGTTCAATTCCAGTGGTTCCGTCGTAAAAGCTTTTTGGTATTTTACGCTCAAATCCCCAAAAATTCTGGGTTCGAGAAAAGCTTCCTTTACACAGATACATTCCCCTTATAAATTCTCTCCACCCCATAATCTGCCGAATAAAACCCTCAAGAGAATTCAAGGGAACCTCATGCTTTTGGGCAAACAAAATACTTTGATTAATCACCTCTCGAGGTGAAATTAAACCTGCGTTCATAAGTGGCGAAAGCAGACTGTGATTTAAAAATATTTCTTCTTTTACTATGGCATCCTCATAAATTCCAAACTCTTCAAAGCGTTCTATTAAAAACTGTTCTAGCCATATAGCTGTCTCGTCAAAGGTAATTGGGTAGATACGATTTGCATCAAGGAGCCCAGGATAATCATCGAAGTGGGCTTTTACATAATTTATGGCTTCCTCCCAATATTGAGATGATTCAGGAAACTGAATCGAAGGAGGTGTTTTTCCCTTTGGGTATTTTTTTCTGTTATCAACATCATAGGTCCACTTCCCTCCTTCTGGACTTCCATCTTTTTCCATCAAAACATTGTGCTTCACACGTTGTTGCTTGTAGAATGTAGTTTGGAAAAAAGATTTTTTATCGGACCGAAAAAAGCTACCTAGGTCTTCATTCGAATTTATAAAATAGGGGGTCTCAAGCTTATTTAAGTGCATTCTATCGGCAAAAACATGTATTCTCTTCAATAGCCAATTATCCACTGGGTCATAGAATAGAATTTCGGAAACACCTTTTTTGATT
>Ga0315332_10001214_pt1 | contig 13458 bp, 12 predicted proteins | sample M110034915metaG_FD_203455 | JGI IMG/M metagenome (GOLD analysis project Ga0315332, IMG submission 203455) | Ammonia-oxidizing marine archaeal communities from Monterey Bay, California, United States - M1 100m 34915 | ecosystem: Environmental > Aquatic > Marine > Intertidal zone | place: USA...
GACTTTCTCTTTCCTTTAATTTTCTCGCTGTTTCGTGTCTTCCTCTAATAACAACTGCTCCTAATAAGTAAAAAACAAGGAAAAAGCTCCATAAAAAAGTTTTTTCAATTTCGGTGTTATTAGCAAGAACAATATACGGTGTAGAAAATAAGAAATTAAAAAGTAAAAATGCTATTACTCTTTTTGGTGTGCTAATAACCATAATAATAGCAAATAAAATGATGATATAACCAAAAGTGCTTTCTACTTCAAAATCTTTATAAAATGCATCAGTTAAGGTGTATAGAGCGTAAAAGTAATACGAATAATAAAGAACTTTATCTGCAATAACTTTATAGCTCTTTAATATAACATAGGTAAATAAAAACTGTAATGAACAACATAAAAAAATTACAGCACTAAAATATATATTATAACTCGTGTACTGCTCAAGGTTTATTAATGATAGTGTTGGTGTTAATATGATTCCAACGAGATTGTAAAGCCTAACCTTTAAAATTGTTCTTTGTTCTTCGTCATGAACTTCAGAACCATAAAAATTCCAAATTTTAGATATTTCTTTATATATACCCATTATTCAATTTCCACGTCTTTTATTTTAATTCCATCTATTTTTATTTCTTCTCCGTTATAATATTCAATGGTAAAAACTATTTCATTAAATTCGTTATACCTTTTCCACTCTCCCTCTTTTTTCCCCATTATATACTCTCCTTGTAGCATTTTATTTCCTGTTCTATAATAATATATGTGTTTTCCATCGGGTTCGTTGTCAATATAATTTCCTTGAAAACGAAGTTTATTGTTATCATAATAATGATTCCAAATTCCTGTTTGTAAACCACTTATATATTTTCCTTCTTCTTTATGATCACCAACATAATTATACCAGAGGCCTTCTTTTAACCCATCTAAAAAATTTCCTTTTGAAATAACTTTTCCTGTGTCGCAATATTCAATAAAATAACCTTCTTCTTTGCCTTTTCTAAAGTTTTCTTTTCTTTCAATATTTCCATTATTATAATACCAAGTCCATTCGCCGGTTGTTCTACCATCATTTCTATATTGACCTTTTTGCTCTATTTTTCCGTTTGGATGGTAATATATCCATTTTTCTACTCGCTTACCCTCTTTATATTGCCCTTTACAACGAAGTTCTCCACTTTCATAATACTCAATCCAATCACCGTGTTTTACTCCTGCTTCATCAACAACTCCACCAACGCCCATTAAAAAACCATCAACATAAATCATAGATTCTGAAATATTTCCTTCCGGAGTATATTTTCTAAAAATTCCAACTGGGTTTCCTTTGCTATTATAATTACCAATAGATTTAATTTTTGCATTATCATAATATTCTATTTTTTCCTCCACAACTTGGTGCTCTTCTGTATTACTAATTACTTCCCCCAATTCCCATTTAGTTGTTGTAAGTAGTTTTCCTTTAGGAGAGTATTCTCGGAAATAACCATTTTTTTTCCCATTTATATACCTTCCTTCCCATTTAACAACAATACCCTCTTCATAAAACCCCTTCCAAACACCGTGTTTATTTCCTTCTCTATTTTTGCGATTTATTTCTTCTTCTTTTTTAGCATATCCTTCATCATAAGTAATAATAGTAATTATTCTTCCATCTTTAGCATAGTTTATGCCTTTGCCTTGTTTCTTATTTTCAATAAAAGGTATTAGGCTAGTTACGTTTTCTTCTTTATCGTAATATATAGACCGCTTTTCTCGCTTATTATCTATCCAAAATTCCTCTGATTTTTTAAATCCTTCTTTGTAATAAGTTGTTGTTACACCGTTTTTTTTTCCATTTTTATAATAAATTTGATTGGTTAAAATTCCTGTCTCACTATAAAATTTCCAAAGACTATCTAATTTGTGATTTTTTCTATTTCCCTCTGATTTAATTTTTCCTGTTTGATAATATGTTTTCCAATAACCTTCAGGTTTTCCATTTTTCATAATACCTTCACTGGACTTTACCCCATTTGAATATAATAATTCATTAAATCCATTAGGATTAATAATTTGAGAAAATCCCGAATAAAAAATAAAAATAAAAAGTAATATAATACCTATTTTCTTTAGGTTATTCACAGTGTATATTAATTTTAGAAATTTATAAAAAATCATATTATTATATATAGGCTGTTAATTCTGTTAGTAATTAGTTTATTTAATTTTAGGTTAAATGAGTTATAAAAATAAAGTAACGTGATATTAACATTCTAAATGTACAAAATTTGAACAAAAACAATCATTTTATAAGTTTATTAACAAACAAGATATATTAACATATATCATTAAATTATAATAAATAGTTTTTCAATTAAGTATTTTTTTTGTTGAGTATTTATTAATATTTGGTGTGTAAGTATATTCTCTTTTTTAATGTGTATTATTTTATTTTAGATATGCAAAGGGTGTATTTAATTAGCAATTATTTCTTTCAAAGTTTATTAACATAGATATAGGCTTAACTAACAAGTTTTGTGTTAATAAGTATATTTACGGCAAAATTTTAAATAATTTTATAATGAAGCTAGCTATAGGGGTAGACCACGCAGGGTTTGATTTAAAGAATAAAGTAATAAATCATTTAGTAGAAAAAGGACACGAAGTAAAAGATTTTGGTTGTAGTTCTTCAGATAGTGTAGACTATCCAGATTTTGCCCATCCTGTTGCAAGTGGAGTAGAAAAAGGGGAATTTGATTTAGGAATTTTGATTTGCGGTAGCGGTAACGGAATTAGTATGGCTGCTAATAAACACCAAGGAATAAGATCAGCAATTTGTTGGGAACCCGAATTAGCAAGTTTGGCAAGACAACATAATGATGCAAATATTCTTACAATGCCTGCCCGATTTATTAGCGAAGAAAAAGCAATTGATATTGTAGAAGCATTTTTTTCTGTGCAATTTGAAGGAGGAAGACACCAAAACAGAGTGAATAAAATTGCTTGCGTTTAATGAGGTTTGTTATAGGATTATTTATTTTGGCTTATGGTTTTTCTAGTATAGCACAAATAGATTCTGCTTCTATTTATGGAAATACAATTTTAGCAAGTGATTTAAAAAAACACTTAGAAATTATTGCTTCAGACGAATATGAAGGGCGTGAAACGGGGAGAAAAGGCCAGAAGATGGCAGCAGAATATATTGCTAATCATTTTAAATCAATAGGTGTTCCTGGAGGAAATAATGGAGAATATTATCAAGAGTTTCCGTTAATTATTCAACATTCTGGCGGAACTGATATTACCATTAATGATAAGCAATATGGGTTCTTAGATGACTTTTATTTTTATAAAGGATTTCACGATACTTCGTTTACCGCAGATGAAGTGGTTTTTGTTGGTTATGGCATTGATGACAAAAGACATGATAGCTATGGACATATAGATGTAAAAGGAAAGGTTGTGATGGTGTTAGCTGGTGAGCCATTTAAAAAAGGAAAATCAATTATAACGAAGAGTAAAGAGTCTTCCCCTTGGTCTATGAATTGGCGTATGAAAATGCAAGTTGCTAAAGATAAGGGAGCAAAAGCTATATTAATTGTTCCTGAAAATATTCAGCAAAACGTGTTGACTATGATTCATTATATAGAGTCGCCATCTATGATGTTAGATATAGGAAAAGAGGCACCATCAAAGCGATTAAAGAACTTCTATATTTCTCCAAAAATGGCAAATGAAATATTAAAGGAATCTGGAGAAACAATTGAATCTCTTCGAAAAAAAATTACAAAAAAGACGATTATACTTAATTGTAAAACAAGTCTTTCGGTAGAAATGCATCGCGAAACGGAATATCTTTCTTCTGAAAATGTGTTAGGTTTTATTGAGGGAACAGATAAAAAAGAAGAGATAGTTATTCTTACGGCTCATTATGATCATATCGGGGTTGATATAAAAAACAACGAAGTCTATAATGGTGCAGATGATGATGGATCAGGAACAGTTGCAATTATGGAAATCGCCGAAGCATTTGCAAAGGCAAAAGCAGATGGAAATGGCCCGAGAAGAAGCATTTTAATTATGCCTGTAGCTGGAGAAGAAAAAGGACTGTTGGGATCAGAGTATTATTCTGAAAACCCTGTTTATCCGCTAGCTAATACAGTGGTTGATTTAAATATTGATATGATTGGGAGGTTAGACGTAAAACATGCTGACGATCCGAACTACGTATACATTATAGGCTCTACGATGCTAAGCACAGAATTACACGAGATAAATGAAACCGCGAATAGGACTTATACCAAATTGGATTTAGATTATGAATTTAATACGATAGACGATCCAAATAGATATTACTATCGTTCTGATCACTATAACTTTGCGAAGAACAATGTACCAGTGATTTTTTATTTTAATGGTGTGCACGCAGATTATCACAAACCAACAGACACCGTGGATAAAATTAATTTTGATAAAATAGAAACGATTACACGTTTAGTTTTTTATACCTCCTGGCAATTAGCTAATAAAGAGAAGAGAATTAAGGTTGATGTTGAGCAGGGAAAAGAGTAACTATTATTTAAATTTTATAATGGTTGGAAAAATTTCTTATAACAAGAACATAGACAGATAAAATGCCTTTAGTTCTGGTTTTAAATTTTGTGCAGTAATTTCTAACTTAACAGATTTAAAAATAGGCTTGAATAGTTAAAAAGGGTTAGTTGCCCAAATGTTTATTTCAGGAACAAACCCCTTGTTCCGCATCTCAACAACGGAGACAATAGAATCTGCTATTTCCTTTGGCCCAAGTTTATTCGACACTTCTTCTCGTTCTTCCCTATTAGCGGCAGCAAAAGCTGTTGCAACTTCACTTGGGTTAACTAAAGAAACACGTATATTAAATTTTCTTAATTCGGCTTGCCACGATTGAGTCATTCCTCTTAAAGCAAATTTCGAGGCAGCGTAAATGGTTCCACCAACAAAACCCTTCAAACTTGCGCTAGAACCTATATTAATTATGTTACCATAATTTTGGTTTTTAAATGTTTTAACGACTTCTTGCGTTAGCAAAGCAAGACCAAACACATTAGTTGAATAAACATCCTGTAGATCTTCTTTAGTTATTTCCCCTAATTTTGGAAAAAGACCAATTCCGGCATTATTAACCAACACATCAATTCTACCACCTAAAAGCAAGATTGCCTTTTCGGTTAGAAGCGAAATACTGTCTAACTGGCTTATATCAAACAAGAGCGGAATTGCCCCTATTTTATTAGCCACATTATTTAATTTTACTTCATTTCTTCCAGTAATAAGAACCTTAGCGCCCTTTTTAACAAACTGCTTAGCGGTTTCTTTACCAATACCAGAACTTCCTCCGGTAATTAAAATAGTTGAATTACTTATTTTCATTTATAGTGGCATATTTTATACGTGCGGTAATAAATAGAAAAACAGAAAAATTAACCCCAACACACACTGTTTTAACAAAGAAGTAGAACAATATAATTAACAGACACGGATTAACGAAGCAGTAAATCAGCTATCTCTATTAACCCTTAATTCTCTACCATCTTCAAGAGTAATCCCTTTAAACTTACCCATTTTTTTATCGGCAGATGAATCTACTTCAAAGTAAGAGAATGAACCTTGTAAATCTACCGTGCCAATACTTGAAGGTTTTATTCCAGCAACTTCGGTTATAAAATTCATTAAGTCTTGCTTACTAATCTTATCGCGAGAACCCATATTTATAAAATATCGGTTAGTGTCTCCAGAAGGCTTAGACCTTCTTTCTTTTTTCTTCCAGCTACCGTGACCTTGATCGTTCCCGTTATCTCTAACACGTGGCTTTCTTACGCTGCTACTATATTCTGGGCGTTCTCTTCTGTCGTTTCTATCGAAGCGAGATTTCCTATCGTCTCTTCTTTCCCTATCACGATCTCTACCTCTTCCGCGATCTCTACCTTCTTGTCTATCAGAACCTGTTTGGTTTAAGTTCTTAGAAGACTTTGTTTGCAGTTTATCTAACTCACCAACCAGAATTTTTTCGATTAACTCTTCTTTTGTTAGCCCGCTAAAAAGCTCATTAACTTTAGCAATTAGTGCTTCATCTATTTTCTTAGGAGAAGTTTTGGCAATAATTCCATTGCACCAAGCCTCCATTCTCGTTGCAGCAACTTCATTAGCACCCGGCACTTCAATTTTAGTAAACCTAATACCAAGCTGTTTAGATAGGCGATTAATTTTCCCGTTTTCTCTCGTGTTAATAAAAGCAATAGAAATTCCTTTTTTTCCTGCACGGGCTGTACGACCACTTCTGTGAGTATAGTATTCATTTTGGTCAGGTAAAGAATGATGAAATACATGGGTAAGATCATTAACATCAATTCCACGAGCAGCAACATCCGTAGCAATCAGCACTTGTAATCTATTTTCTTTAAAACGTTTCATTACTCGATCTCGTTGCGCCTGAGATAAATCCCCATGAAGCGCATCAGCCTTGTAGTTTCTTCCCAACAACTGTTCTGCAAGACCTTGTGTGTCGCGTTTTGTTCGGCAAAACACCACAGCTCTAATATCGGGATTGATGTCTAAAATCCGCATTAACGCCTCTGTTTTATCAGATGCTTTTGTTGCGATAAATTGATGCTCAATGTTAGTATTTACTTTGGTTTGAGCGTCAATTTTAACCTCAATAGGGTTGTCCATATATTTAGCAACAATCCTCTTTATTTCGTTTGGCATTGTAGCCGAAAACAACCACGTTAATTTTTCTTCTGGGGTATGACTAAGAATAGCATCAAGCTCTTCTTTAAAGCCCATATTTAACATTTCATCAGCTTCATCTAAGACTAAGAAACGAAGCTGTTCTAATTTAACCGCCCTACGCTTTATTAAATCAAGCAACCTACCTGGTGTGGCTATAATAACATGTTGCGTTCTTTTGAGTGCACGCATTTGGTTAGATATAGCAGCCCCCCCATAAACCGCTAACACATTAACTTTATCCATGTGTTTACTGAAAATATCAAGCTGTTCAGCGATCTGCTGACCCAACTCTCTTGTTGGCGCGAGAACCAATCCTTGTGTGCAGTTGTCATTTGGGTCAATACGCTCTAAAAGAGGTAATCCAAACGCAGCCGTTTTACCTGTTCCTGTTTGCGCAAGACCGATAAAATCTCGAGGAGAGTCTAATAGCCGAGGAATAGATTGTTCCTGTATTTCGCTTGGTGTTTCGAAGCCAAGTCCTGTTAGGGCTTTTAGTATATCTTCTGAAAGACCGAGTTCTTTAAATGTTGCCAAAGGGAGTGTTTTTTATTTTGAGGGTGCAAAAGTAGACTAAAAATCTTACTTAGCTTGTTTTTGGCTTATTACGTGAGGTTTTAGTAAAGGTTTCTTAATCCTTCATAAACAATAATACTTACTGCGTTGGCTAAATTTAAGCTCCTTACATGGGGGCTTAGTACGGGTATTTGGAAGAGATTGTTTTGGTGTTTTTTAATAATGTCTTCTGGTAAACCTTTCGACTCTTTCCCGAAGATTAAAAACATGTTATTAGTATAATCTATTGTTGTATAGTTTTTTGTTCCGTGACTTGAAAGAAAAGCCATTTTTTTATCAGAATGAGTCGCAAAAAACGCACTTACACTTTCGTAGACAGTAAGGGGAACGTGTTGCCAATAGTCTAGCCCCGAACGTTTTACCCGAGAATCGCTTAGCTCAAAACCAAATGGTTTTACGAGGTGTAGGTTACAACCAGAAGCTAAACTTAGCCGACCGATATTACCCGTATTATTGGGTATTTCGGGTTCTATTAGAACAATATTATAGCTCATTTAGTTCCTCTATTTCTAAACCATAATCGTATTGTAAATCTTGATCAAGCTTTGCTACTATTTTACCGACAAGCTTTAATTGTTTATTGTAGGTATTTACCAAAATGGTGTTGCCTGTATATTTTGGAGACATTGTTTTTAGCTTCAAACAAAAATAAAGTAGCACCTCTACTTCTGTTTCTTTTTTAAGAGTATAACGTATGTATTTCTTGGCTATGCGTAGAATTTTACGAACGCTTTTCTTTACTAGATAGTAAGTTTGTTTGTTAATATTTTCGAACTGCTCATCTATTTCGCGTTTTACACTCTCGATATATGAGTGTTCGTCTGCTGCTTCATAAATTAGATAGGTGACAAGTTCTTTGTTCTCTTTTTTGAACTTAGTTAGCCTCAGGCAGAGCTCTAACAATTCTTCTTGAGAACTGTTTTTCATTTCTCTTTTTAAGTCATGGACGGAGGCAGCCTTCATGGCTTTTGTTTAAGCTTTTTAACGAATTCAGACTTGAGCGATAATGATCCAAATCCATCAATTTTGCAATTAATATTATGATCACCTTCAGCTAATCTAATGTTTTTGACCTTGGTGCCTGATTTGATCGGTTTCGGAGCACCTTTTACGGGCAAGTTTTTAATTACAGTTACGCTGTCTCCGTTTTCGAGCTGATTCCCGTTCGAGTCTTTAACAACCAGACTAGATTCTTCTAACTCCTCCGGATTCCATTCATAAGCACATTCAGGACAAATCATTAGTGCTCCAGAAGGATACGGAAAATTAGAGCGGCACTTAGGACAAGGTGCAATATAAGACATATTTCAGTTTTTAGCTATTTAACAAATATAGCGGAATCTATGAGTGAAAGGAAGAGTTCTTGATAATCACGGCGCAACTTCGCCAACCAACCCGATTATTATTAAGACGATTTACAGGCGTTAATAGGCGTCTAATATTTTCTCTATGTCTCATAAATAAATGCACTGCATTTACACGGGGGCTCACCACAAATGATGCAGCGGTACTTTTTCTCTAGACTGTCTTTAGCCCAAAACAACTCAAACCGTTTTACCTGCTTCATTCCAAACCTTTGGAGTAATCCCAAGACAGGAGTAACCCCATCATTTTCCCAGCAAATAGAGATGATTTTTTTGGAAGACTCTTGAAGAATTTCTATGCTTTTCTTTGTCAACATTGTTCCTATTCCTTGTTTTTGATTTTCAGGAAGGACCACTAGAGTTTTTAGCATTCCAAAAGAAGAATAGTTTTTATAACGGGAGCGGAACCAAATTTTTTGTGAATTCGCCAAAACATTAAGATCACTCGGGTTGCATCTTTTCATTAGTTGGAAACCTGAAATTTTACCTTTTGTTTTTGCAACGAGACAAACTCTGGAATCTTCTTCAAGATAGGACATTAGTTCTGAAAGAGTAATATATCCCTCTCCCAAGGAGTTTTTGGCTATAGAAATTAGTTCAGAAAAGTGAGATTTATTTAAGCGAGAAATATTTGTTGAACTAATCACAAACTCTGTCTTTTTCGTTTTCTCTTTCGACAGAGGCGCTCTTGCAAAAGGAGAAGGAGATGGTTTTTCCAATAGCTTAGTAACTAAATTTTTTATAGATCTTTTTATGTAGCGGTTTCTTTTGGACTTCTAAGAGCTTAATATTTGTGAACACATAAACGGAATCAACCGCCGGAGTTCTAGAAACATTAACGCGCCATGAAATATTATTTTTCAAAAGTAAGTATTGCGAGTTAAACAATTTTATTTGTTTTTTTTACCACCTTTAAAAATGTAATACAATACATATTTTGGCAGACCCCTCTCCATCAACGACTTCAAAATCATGGCGTTTTTTATTAATGGAGCGAATCTAATTAAAGGCAAAAAACATGAAAAAGTGTGTTTTATTCATAGCAACGTAAAAAGGTGAGTATTAAGTGCTGCGCGAATGTTAAAAACAGGTATTTATTATCGAAGATCTTTATAGCTAACAGGGGCCCGCGCTCCATCGTATTTAATAGTAAGGTTTTTTGAAATTAGTCGTTCAAACTTCCTTTCTCCGTATATCTCAATAGGAATTATAGTTTCTTTATAACCATTAGCATGCAGCTCTATAGAATATTTTCCAGGAGGAAGTATGAGAACAAACTTGCCGCTACTAGGATTTGTTAAGTAGGAACCAACAAGCCCCCCAACACTATTATATACGTCAAGCAAAGCCTCGTTTATCTGAATTTCTGCCGTAGCATTAGTTTTGTTAATATTGGCCGGCGCATCTTGATAGCTAATGGAGACAGTTGTAATTACGTTGCCAGTTATTATGGAGGCTTTACGCTCAGCATCATTAAATGAGACACTATAAATATCTAGCCCCCCTCGTGAGTCTTTTCTCCACGAGGAGATATATCCCGTGGAGCCATCCGCATTTATAGCAATATGCATATCATCATCAGGAGTGTTAATAGGATAGCCGAGATTCTGTGGTTCCCCCCACACATGTTTTTCTGAGTCCCATTCGCATTTAAATAAATCATATCCCCCCATACTATTATGCCCTTCACTAGAGAAATAAAGCGTTTTTTCGTCAGGTGATAATTGAGGATATAGCTCGTTGTATTCTGTATTAATTCCAGCACCTAACTGTTGTGGTTTTGCCCAATTAATGTCTGGCAAACGGTTTGCCCAGTAAATATCAAACTGTCCAACGCCCCCCTCCCTATTGCTTCCATAAAAAAATTTTTGCCTTGAGTTGGAAACAGAGGCTGTTGTTTCAAAAGCATTGGAGTTAATCGTTTTTTCAACCATGATTGGCTCTTTAAACGAACCAGATTTTCTTTTAGAAACAATCATTTCACCTAAAGCACCTTTTGTGGTTGAGTTGTAAAACATCAGCTTGCCATCGGCAGAAAGCCCAACTATTTCTTCGTTTTCCGGGGTAGACACGTTTGATTGCGATTTAATTTTTTGCCAGGCACCTTCTTCGTAATAAGACAAAAAAATATCAGAGGTGTATTCGCCATTAGCAAATGGCGCTTCGGCCTTGTTTCGTTTCTTCCGCTTAGAAGAAAAGACCATTATAGACTCCGTTTGGTCTATAAATGCATTATAATCATCTGCGGAAGAGTTGACGGTGTCTCCCATGTTCCGTAATGTAACATTAATAGGGCTAGAAATAAGTTTTATTGCGTTGTTACACATTTCAATTTGTCGTTGTGCATTTTTAATAAAAAGGGCATCGGAGGTAGAATCTATTAGGGCAGAAAAAGTTGAGATAGCCAAAACGAATTTATAATTTAGGTGATATGCTCTTCCTAAATAATAGAGTACTTCAAAATTATTATCTTTTCGGTCTTTGATCTTTTCTAAGTAGAATACCGCTTTCTCCCTTTCCTCAAAAGTATTAATGTAGCATTTCCCCAATTGAAATTGCGCTTGATAATCTTGTGGCTGGGCGATGAGTTGTTTTTTATACCCTTTTATCGCTGCTTTGAAGTTTTCATTTGCAAAAGCTTTATCTGGGTTTATGAGAGCATTTTCTTGGGCATGGAGCAATCCAACAAGAAAAAGCATTATTAAAAAAAAAGCATAGGTTTTGCTCATTAGTGAGCGCAAATTACGAAAAATGAGAAACTTAGTTTTTAATATAGCTTTCCCGCTTTCCCCGCCGAGGTTAAGATTCCACGTATCATTGCTGAACTAAAGCCTTTGTGTTCCATTTCATTAAGCCCAGCAATAGTGCACCCTTCAGGGGAAGTTACTTTGTCAATTTCTCTTTCGGGGTGTTTCCCGTGTTCAACTAAAAGTGCAGCGGCACCTTTAGCGGTTTGTGCAGCCATTTTCAGCGCTTCATCTGCGTGAAACCCTATTTGTGTTCCCCCTTGAGAAGCGGCCCTTATAGCACGAAGAAAGAAAGCTACTCCACAAGCGCACAACGCTGTTGCAGAGGTCATAAGCTCTTCATGTATTATCATAGACAAACCAACACAGTCGAATATCTTTGAGACTCTATTCTCGTGGGGTTTAGATTTTTCATTTGACGCAATACAGGTCATCGACTCTTGAATAGCAATGGCGGTATTTGGCATTGCGCGAAGGATGGGCGTATTTGAAACCACTGATTCAATCGCAGCAATTGTAACCCCAGAGACCACCGAAACTAAAACATGACTTGCCGTCAACGACCCCTTTATTTCCGAAATAACAGCATCAAACTGCTGTGGCAAAACAGCTAGCATAACAATTTCAGATTGCTGTATAGCGGATTTGTTATCGGAAATAATATTAAACCCTTTTTTGAGAAGAAGAGGCAACGTGTTCGGGTTTCTTTTACTGATGATTATATCATCAACAGAATATTTTCCAGATTTTATAAGCCCTTCAGCCAAGGAAGTCCCGATGTTTCCACCACCAATAATCGCAATTTTATTCACTATTTGTAAATTATGTTGTAATAATAAACCGCTACACGGTTCCGCAAAAGTAAGAATTCAATAGCCCTAAATACCAATGAAAGATTAGTATCCAAAGGATAGACCGAGAGCGAAAGGTTATTGCGCCCATAATTATCCCCAGAACTAGCGCCCCCCAGAGTTCGCCAGAGGGCTTTCCTATATGCATTAATGTTGTTAGAAGGGTAGGAATAGCGATACCAGCAACTATGCCGTATCTCGATTTAGATTCAAAACCAATATAACCCCTAAAAAACAACTCCCAACCAATGTAATGAGGCAAGTAGGTTAATGACCACAAAAGAAACAACAACGGTGTTTTTGTTGCCAATGTGGTGAGGGGATAAAATTGTAGGTGCTCCTGATCAAACGAGGAATTATAAACCGGGTATGCCGAAACAACACACAGGATTAGAAAAGCGGATAATCCGAATTTCCAATCACCAAAGGATACTCCAATTTCTTTCAGTGATTTTTTAAGAACGGTTTTTACAATTACTCCTGGAATTACAGCGAAAAGAATAAATGTTGAAAAGAAGTGGTAGGCCCAACGATACCAATCTTTTAGTCCATCAAAAAAGTCAATTGAGGGATCAATTGTGTCATAAAAAGACACATCTCCGATTGTTATTTTGAGGGTACTCAAAAGCAGAATTGACCCCCAAAAAATTACTTCTTTTTTTTCTAGGTTTTTAAACATTAGCAATTTCTTTGTGGCGAAAACAAGAGACAATGTGGTCGTTTACCATTCCAGTTGCTTGCATGTGCGCATAAATCACGGTTGAACCCACAAACTTAAACCCTCTTTGTTTTAGGTCTTTGCTTATAGTGTCTGACAACTTAGTTGTTGCTGGTATTTCTGACACGGATTGAAAGTTATTTTGTACAACTTTATCATCGGTAAACCCCCAAATGTACTTTGTGAATGAGCCGAACTCTTTTTGAACAATCATAAAAGCCCTCGCATTGGAAATAGCTGCTTTGATTTTGAGTTTATTACGAATAATACCAACATTTTGAAGAAGCGAATCAAACTTTGAATCATCATATTCAGCAATTTTTTTGTAATTGAAGTTATCAAATGCAGCGCGAAAATTTTTTCGTTTTCGAAGAACGGTTATCCAACTCAGTCCCGCCTGAAATGTTTCTAGTGTTAAAAACTCAAATAGCTTTTGGTCTTCTCGCACAGGCACCCCCCAATCTTCG
>Ga0315332_10001217_pt1 | contig 13443 bp, 13 predicted proteins | sample M110034915metaG_FD_203455 | JGI IMG/M metagenome (GOLD analysis project Ga0315332, IMG submission 203455) | Ammonia-oxidizing marine archaeal communities from Monterey Bay, California, United States - M1 100m 34915 | ecosystem: Environmental > Aquatic > Marine > Intertidal zone | place: USA...
TTCTTGTTTTTGATTTAGTTACTTTTCTTTTTGGTTTAGCTTTTACTTTTCTTGTTTTTGATTTAGTTACTTTTCTTTTTGGTTTAGACTTTGGAATTGCAGATTTTACTTTGGATAATTGTGTAATAATAGATAATTCACGTTTTTTTACAGATTCAAATTTTTTCGATACAGAATCCAATTTTTCTTGTGTATTTTTTGCTAATTTTGTGAGTTGAGGTTTTGATTCAATATTTTTCTTAATGGTCTTTGTAACAGAATTCTTTTTTTTCTCAATTTCAGAAATTGCTTGGAAACATTTTTTCTCCATTAAAGTTCTCTGTTTAATTTCATTTTTGATTTGGTCAATGGAAGAAAGTATTGAATTTAAGCTATATTCAAACCCCTGTTTTTCTTCAGCAGTATCAGCAAAATCAATTTCATTTTCAATTTGTTCTTTATTTTGAATTTCAAGACCAAGTTTTTCCTGAGCAGTAGATTTGAGTCGTTGAACACTTTCCATTTGAGCAATTTTTTGACTTAACAATTCATTAATGTCATCAGAAGTTTGTTTGAATGTCTCAATTCGTTTTTGAGCTGATTTTAGGGATGACGAATATCTTCTAGACAGTGATTTGGCTTTTTTATACTCATTTTCACCTTTACGACGAATCTTACTAATTTCAGATTTTTGTGAACTTAATTGTTTTAATTTATTTTTTAATCCAACCATATCATAACACAGAATTGTTATTGCTTAAGTTATTCAGAATTGAGGTTTTGACTTATCTGTAAAGAAAATTGACATAATTTTGATCCAAAAATTTTTTTAGGTATAGAAGATCGTAAAATATGGAATTTCATCCTTCAAAGATCCCTATTTCTAAAACATTTGTTGTAAAAGATGAAAAACAAGCAACCGAAGCTGCACATGAAATGGTTATGATCGGTTTTGATAAAGAGAATAAAGGATACAAAGTTTTAATGTCAAAAGAAAATGAAAAAACTGCAAAACGGATCGGCTATACAGTAACTACAACTGTGACTTACGCATTAAGGAAAACAAATCAGGAAAGAGATGTACGCTATTGGACATATCATGAGGATAAAAAAAATTATGCCATAGTTTTTGTTAGTTCTAAAGTGTTAGAAAGACTAGATTTTTCGTGGTAAAAATATTTCATCTAGTTTTAGTCTTTTGGAAACATATCCAGCTAAGAGTATTCCCAAAATAAATCCACCAATAACATCCAATGGATAATGTTGTAAAACATAGATTCTACTAAATGACATCAGTATTGGATATAGCCAGATTAGATGTACACCTCTAGGAAATTTTTCAGATAATACATATACCATAACAAATGCAAACATTGCTGAACGTGCAGCATGTCCAGAAGGAAATCCAGCAGTCCAGCTTCGTCCTTCACAAAAAAGTGAAAAACTATCAGGTTCTACCTCAACAGGAAGGTCACTTCCAAGCCAATCTAAAAATGGTCGGTCTCTATCAACTCCACATTTCATATATCCAGTAAGAATTGTTGAAATTACAAGTAAAATGAGTAGAATCATTCCGATTCTTCGCGTTTTTCTAATAATTAGTAATATTATGCTAAATGGAAGCATTACAAAGACATTACCTGATTCGGTTAGAAGCCAAACAACATAATCTACAGATGGATTACCTGCAGATTTTTGAATATTAGTCATAAATTGTTTTTCAGATTCCAGAGTTGATTGAGACATGGCGATGAGAGTACATATAAGAAATATCGTCAAAAGTATGAAGAAAGGTCTTGATCTAATACCAAATAGAATATTTTGCAATTATTTCTCATTTATTCAATAACTGACGACAATATGTCATTTACCATCATTAGTGAATGATCGGATAAACGAATTTTAACCGGAATAATGATTTCTGTATGTGGGCATACTAACATTAGACAATTTTGATGTTAAAGGGAAGACTGTATTACTTCGTGTAGACATGAACTGTCCTATTCATCCAGATACGGGTAAGATTTTAGGAACAAAACGAATTGAAGAAGTTGTTGAAACAATAAATGCATTAGATGGAGCAAAAATTGTAGTCATATCGCATCAAGGAAGAGTTGGTAGAGATGATTTTGTAGGAATGGAAGAACATGCAAAACAATTAGAAAAATTTTCAAATAAAAAAGTAAGGTATGTTGCAGACGTTATTGGATCATTAGCTCAAAAAGAGATAAAGGAGATGAATACGGATGAAATAATTTTACTTGATAATCTCCGATTATGTGCTGAAGAAAATTATGAATTTTCATTAGAAGAGAGTGCAAAAACAATTATGGTTCAAAGATTAAAAGATTTATTTGATCTATTTATTTTAGATTCTTTCCCAAGTGCACACAGAACCCATCCATCACTTGTAGGATTTGCTCAAGTATTACCAACATGTGCAGGACGTTTGTTAGAAAATGAAGTAAGGCAATTAGACAACATATTGACAGTTGCAAAATCTCCATTTGCAATAGTTTTAGGAGGTTCCAAAGTAGATGATAGATTAAAAGCAATTAATTTACTAATAAAAAAAGAACGAGCAGATCATGTTCTTTTAACGGGCGTTATTGCAAATGTCTTTTTGCGTGCACAAGGCAGAATAAAATATCCATTAAACATTAAAGATGAAGATGAAATGGTTGCAAAAGCACATTCACTAATTGGAGAAAATCCAGATGTATTTTCAACACCAGTAGATATTGCAGTAAATAAAGATGGAAGGAGAGTCGAAATAGACGTAAGAGATTTGGAAAAAGATGATGAAATATTCGATATTGGAACTAAGACGATTGAATATTATTCAAAAATGATTTCAGGTGCAGGGACAGTATTCATGAGTGGTCCTGCAGGATATTTTGAAAAGGAAAATTTCCAATTTGGGACAAAATCTATGTTAGAAGCAATTTCTAAATCTATGGCAACATCGATAATTAGTGGTGGACATCTAACATCTGCACTCAGACAATTCAATTTGATTGAAAAAGTGAATCATGTTAGTACTGCAGGAGGAGCATTAGTAAGATATCTCACAGGACAAAAATTACCCATGATAAAGTGTTTAGAAGATGCTGCAGAAAAACATGCTACAAATTAGCATTACAACCTGAATTTGGGCAAACTCGAGATTCCTCTTTACCTAGATAGATATCAGAGTTACACGAAGTGCAATTGATTTTTTCAACATCATCAAATATCTTAAACCACTGAGTGGTAAAGTTCTGTGCTATACAACGAATTAGCCCATCATCTTCAATTTTTTTGAAATCATTTTCCAAGTCATCAATGGTTTGAGATTGATCAAAGGCTTCATTTTTTTTAAGTAGAGCATAGATTTCATCATTATTGAAACGTAAATCTATTTCATTAAAATTTTCAAAAATTATTTTTCTAATTTGAAGTATGTTAGAATTTGTCATCTAGTATAGATTAGCAGCCTCTTCATTTAAGTTTCCTGCAGATTCAGAATCTTTCATCTTATCAACAAAATATGAATAGATTCCAAATTTCAGAGTTTTAAGAGATAATAATGCGCACTTGATTCTAACAGGACTTGTTTTGATTAGATGTTCTAGACCTAATTCAGACAATAGTTCATCTTTTTCAAATTTTTTAACTTCTTCCAGAGTTTTCCCTTTAATCATTTCAGTTAGAACAGAGGAACATGCCATGCAAATAGCACACCCCTTTCCATCAAATTTCACGTCACTGATTTTATCACCATCAATGTTTAGGTATAGATCAATACTATCACCACATAAAGGGTTACTGTCATGTTGATGAATATGTGCATCATCTATTTTTCCATAATTTGAGGGATTTCTAGAATACTCAATAATCATTTCTGTATAAATTGGATCTCCACTCATAATTTGAACACCTTCGCTACAGTTTGTAATGATGCGATTAATACATCAATCTCTTCTTTTGTATTGTAAATGTAAAAACTTACACGATTAGTTGCAGCAACATTTAGTTTTTCCATTAATACTTGTGCGCAATGATGACCAGAACGTATTGCAACACCTTCTTTATCAATTATAGTTCCAACATCATGAGGATGTACATCATTGAAATTGAAAGATATGACCCCACCTCTTTTTTCAGGCTCTTTTGTACCATACAAAGTAATTCCAGGGACTTTTTTCATTTCGTCAAGAGCATACTTAGTTAATTCTAATTCATGATTTCGAATATTATCCATTCCAATCTTCTCAAGATATTCAATTGCTTTTGCAAATCCAATTACATCTGCAATATTTGGTGTTCCGGCTTCAAATTTGTATGGTAAATCATTCCATGTTGTTTCATATTTATGGACTTCACGAATCATGTCTCCACCTCCAAGAAAAGGACTCATTTTTTCAAGAATCTCTTTTTTAGCCCATAAAACACCAACCCCTGTAGGACCCAACATTTTATGTGCAGAAAAAACATAGAAATCAGAATTTAAATCAGTTAAATCAAGTTTCATGTGTGGGACAGATTGTGCACCATCAATCAAAACTTTTACCCCAGCATTTTTACATTTCGAAATGATTTCTTTAACGGGCGAAATTGTTCCTAAAACATTTGACATGTGACTAAATGTAACTAATTTAACTTTCCCAGTTGCAAGATAATCATCTAATTGTTCAAGTATTAGTTCTCCATTATCATCAATGTCAATGTACTTGAGTTTTGCCTTTTTTTCTTGAGTTAGTAATTGCCATGGAACAATATTTGAATGATGTTCATATTCAGTAGTAACAATGATGTCATCTTCTTTGATATTATCACGTCCCCATGCATATGCTACTAGATTTATTCCCTCAGTTGTACCTCTAACAAAGATAATCTCTCGAGAATCTTCAATATTAAGAAATTTTGCAACTTTGTCCCTAGTTGCTTCAAAGGCTTCAGTAGATTCTTCAGCTAATGCATGAACAGCACGATGAATGTTGGAATTATGATTTTTATAATAATCAGAAATTGCATCTATAACTTGGTTAGGTTTTTGGGTAGTTGCAGCATTATCAAGATATACTAATTTTTTATTATCTCTTACTCGTCTGTTTAAAACTGGAAAATCTTTTCGTAGATCCTCAAAAGTTTCAGTAGTTGATTGCATATCTACACCTCAATTAAGATATTATTATCTTCCATTTTTGTTCTGTAAGTTTGTAATGGATTTTCAGCAGGAGGGTTTTGAGGAGTACCATCATCCATATTGAATACAGATAGATGTAATGGACAAGTTAGTCCATTTTCGGTTAATATTCCATTGGACAAATCAGCTTCTGCATGTGTACATGTTCTATCAGTTGCAAATATTTTTCCATTCATGTTTGTTAAGAGTAATTTTTTCTTATTATAATCAAAACTGAACATCTCACCTTGACCTAAACTATCAATGCTGCATGCCTTAATCCAATCAGTCATTAATTTTACCGATACTTGTAATGTTGTTCAATTTCAGCATTTTCATTATAACGAGTTTCTTCAACCTCAACTAGTGCTTTCAATTGTTCATCGTTGTTAATTGATAATTCTTTTCCTTCCCATTTTGATTCAATTAGATAAGCAATCCAGGCACGTACTTGATAAGACATTGAACGTGACATTGGTTCTAGAAATCCTTCTACAATAATTCTTTCAGCTTCAGGTTTACTTAGACAACGTGTTCCTAGATAGAAAAGTTGTTCTTCATCCATTTGTGCAACAGATGCAGAATGTGTTGCTTTGACATCATTTGTGAGAATCTCCAATCCAGGAATTGCATCAGATTTTGCATCCTTATCTAATAAAATAGAACGACCAGAGAGAAATGAATTGGAATGAGCTGCATTTTCATTGATTTTGATCATTCCTTTAAACAAAGATTTTGATTTATTTTTTAAGATTGATTTTTCTACAACTCTCCCTTCTGTAGATTGTTCATTATGATTTACAATTGTGTTTAGATCAAATGATTGCTCATTATTTCCAAAGATAACTTCAGAATCTGTTGCAACCGCACCAGTTCCATTAAGATTATAATCAATTCTATATCTAGACAACATTGCACCAAATAGCCCAAGATACCAATTGATTTTTGAATCTTGTGCAAGATGTGAACTTCTTGTAGAGAAATTGATTGATGATTGATCCATCATTTGAAGTGATGTAACATCAAGACTACTATTTGCGCCAATAGATGTATTCAATAATTCAAGGTATGCTTGTTGTTGTCCATTTTGTGGAGAGTATAATTCTTGAACAATGTTTGCTTTAGCATTATCTTCAACAATTAAAACATTTCTAGATATCGTGGATAATCCATCATCAGATAAACAAGAAAATAGATGAATTGGTTCATCTATAACTTGATTTTTTGGTATGTATACAAAAAGTCCAGAATTGAATGCTGCATTATTTAATGCAGTGTATTTATCTTCATTAGAATTTGATGATTTGATTGTTTTTTCTATTAATTCTTGGTGTTCTTTTAATGCATCATCAATTGATGAAACAATAACTCCTTTTGATTTTAACTCATCTGATAAATTAATAGATGTCACATTTGTTCCTACTTGTACCACCCCATTTTCTTTTTTTACTTCTTCAACACGTTTTGAAAGAAAATCAGGTAACTTAGAATTAGAAGTTGTTGATAATGAAACTTTAGTTGGATCCATACGTTTTGCATCAGTGTATTTACCATAAAGTGGAGATACCTCAGCAGGTAATTCATTATAGATGTTAAGGGAATTTCTTCGATATTCTTTGAGCCATTCAGGTTCATTTTTTAACGATGAAAGTTCTTCAACTAACGAATTTTGAATTGAGGATAGTGTTTGTTCCATGGTTTATCACGATAGAATAATTCTAACCGACTGAATTATCCATCTCTAATTTGATGAGTCGGTTTAATTCTACTGCATATTCCATTGGAAGTTCTTTTGTGAAAGGCTCCATGAAACCATTAACAATTAGAGTTAATGCCTCTTCTTCGGTGAAGCCTCGAGTCATCAAGTAGAAAATTTGATCATCGCCAATTTTTCCAACTGTAGCTTCATGAGTTATAGTTGCATCTTCTTGATTAATTTCCATGTATGGGTAAGTATCAGTCTTTGATGTTTCATCTAATAACAATGCATCACATCTAACAGTAGATTTTACATTAGTTGCACCTTTTGCAACATTGAGTAATCCTCTATATGTGGAACGGCCAGTAGAACGACTAACAGATTTTGAAGTAACTTTAGATGTCGTATTAGGTGCTAAATGAACCATTTTTGCGCCTGTATCTTGATGTTGGCCTTTTCCTGCAAAAGCAATCGAAAGTGTTTCACCATAGGCTTTTTGACCCATCAAATAAATTCCAGGATATTTCATCGTGATTTTACTTCCAATGTTACCATCAATCCATTCAACTGATGCACCTTCATATGCATAAGCACGTTTAGTGACAAGATTGTATACATCATTACTCCAATTTTGAATGGTTGTATATCTTAATTTTGCATCTTTGTGTGCAACAAGTTCTACTACGGCAGAATGTAATGATTCGGATGAATAAACAGGTGCAGTGCATCCTTCAATGTAATGAACTTCAGAACCTTCATCAGCAATGATTAATGTTCTTTCAAATTGACCAATATTTTCTGCATTAATTCTAAAGTAAGCTTGTAATGGCATGTCAACTTTAACACCAGGAGGAATGTAGATGAATGAACCACCACTCCATACTGCACTGTTTAATGCTGCAAATTTGTTATCTTCAGGAGGAATCATTTTTCCAAAATACTTTTTGAATATTTCCGGGTGTTCTTTTAGAGCACTATCAGTATCTAAGAATAATACACCTTGTTTTGCTAAATCTTCTCTCAAACTATGATAAACTACTTCAGATTCATACTGAGCACCAACTCCAGCAAGAAATTTCTTTTCTGCTTCAGGAATACCGAGTTTATCAAATGTGTTTTTTACATCTTCAGGAACATCATCCCAATTCTTTTCAGTTTTTTCAGATGCCTTGGCATAGTAGTAAATATTTTGAAAGTCAATATGGCTAAGATCTGCACCCCATTTTGGCATAGGTTTTTTCATGAATGCTTCATATGATCTTAATCTAAAATCGAGCATCCATTGTGGCTCATCTTTCATTTTACTGATTCCAATCACAGTATCTTTTGAAAGACCTTTTTTGCTCAAGTGAACATACATTTCAGTGGAGTCTTTGAAATCATATTTGGAGTAATCCATATCAAAATTTTCTGTTGCCATATGCAAAATACAACGTTGTTATTATAAAAGTCCGAGTAAATTTAGCCTAGCCTAAATAGGTCAAGCTAACGAGAGTTCATTAACAATAACATCAACTGAACCTGCCACAGTATGAACATCGGCAATAATATTTTGTACATCAAAAATTTTTAATTCATCAGCAGTAAATGGACCAATTGCAATTACCTTAATTTTTTCTAGATTTTCTAAAAGATGAGAATGTTCAAAATCTTTTGTCATTATTTCAAAAAATGCTCTAACAGAAGACGCACTGGTAAAAATAATCCCATCCACGGAATTTTGTGAGAAAAGTGTTCGAAAATCATTCCATTGAGATGTATCTCTAAATGCACAAACGTCATAAAGATATAATTCAATAATTTGCAATCCAATTTTCTCAAGAAGATCTTTTAGGAATGATGTGGACGCTCCACTCCTAGGAACAATTACTTTTTTTCCAACAGCATTTAATCTTGTAAATACTTCACCAACACCAACAGAGGAATATCTTGTTGGCATGTATGAGACCTTAATGTTTTCATCTTCTAACGCTTCTTTAGTTTTAGGACCGACTGCAATTACAATGGTATTAGTAATTGCTAATCGTAATTCCTCAAATTTTGAGATTTTTTTAGAACTCTCAATTAATAATTTTACAGCTTTAGAACTCATAAAAACAGAATAATCAGGATTTTCAGTTTCAACAGAGTTTAGAAAATTATCAACTATTTTTTCACCTTTACTAACAAGTTCAATGGTTGGAAGTGTGATGGGAATAGCATTATGTTTTTTAATTAATTGAATAAATTCTTCAGAATCATCTTTTGAACGTGTTATAGCAATAGTTTTTTCTTGACTCATTTTTTCCATCCAATCGTTTTATGCAATTTTACAACTTCGCCTATAATTATATTTGCAGGAGGAGAGATTTTTTCTTTTTTGACTTTGTTTGCAATACTAGTCAAAGTGCCAACAATCATTTTCTGTTTTTGCGTTGTTCCATTTTGAATAACTGCAACAGAAGTTGATTTTTTCATTCCACCTTCAATAAGTTGTTTTGATATAATTCCAATTCTTGAAAGACCCATCATTATTACAATAGTGTCAACTGATTTTGCAAGTTTTTTCCATTTTACAATTTCCTCATTTTTTTCCGGATCCTCATGACCAGTGACAAATACTACAGATGATGCATATTTTCTATGTGTTAATGGAATTCCAGCATAAGTTGCAGAGCCAATTCCTGAAGTAATTCCAGGAACTATTTCATATTTCACTTTAAATGATTTCAGAAATTCAGCTTCTTCTCCACCTCGTCCGAAAATAATTGGATCACCACCTTTCAGTCTAACTACATCTTTGTTTAATTTTGCATACTTTACCATTAATTCATTTGTTCCATCTTGATGTCTTGTATCATCACCAACTGCACGACCAACGTAAATTGCTTTTGTACGCTTCGGAATCATGGAAATTATTTTTTTACTAACTAGTCTATCATACAATACAACATCTGCTGATTTCAATAATTCAACTGCACGTAATGTAATTAATTTTGGATCTCCTGGTCCTGCACCAACTAAATACACTTTTCCAGTCATTGTTTATTCCATTCTTCCAGTTTTTCTCTCCAATTAGAAGCAATCTCCGATACACCTTGTGACTTTAACTCATTTCCAATTTTTTTACCTAATTCAAATGGATTATCAACAGCGCCATTTTCTTCAATCAAGATTGATTTTTTTCCATCCATAGAATAAACTCCTACTTTTAGAATTAATGAATCTGACGTTACAGAAGCGTATGCTCCAACAGGAAATCTACAACCAGAATCAATATGTTCAGATAATGAACGTTCAGCTTCTATTTCAATTCTAGAATTTTTATCTTCAATTTTTTTTAACATTTTAATTGTTTTTGAATCATCATTTCTACAGATTATTGCTAAAGCCCCTTGACCAGGTGATGGTAAAAAATCATCTTTTGACAAAATAGAATGTTTTGTGTCTACACCCAATCTAGAAATTCCAGCTTTTGCAAGAACTACTCCATCAATTTCTTTTTGAATTACTTTGTTGATTCTTGTTTCAATATTTCCTCGAATTGGTTTGACATTAAGATCAGGACGTTTTCTTGAAATTTGAACTGCACGTCTTAAACTACTACTCCCAACTGTAGAACCTGAAGGAATCGAATCGAGGGAAAAACCATCATTTGTGATCAAAACATCATTAGCAGATTCACGTTTTGGAACACAAGCAATAGTTAACGATGAATCCAATGTGGAAGGAACATCTTTCATGCTATGAACAGCGAAATCTACTCGTTTTTCAGAAACTGCACGATCAATCTCTTTTTCAAAAATTCCTTTTTGCTCCATTTCAAACAAAGGTCTTGTATCAGTATCACCTTTTGTTGTTATTTTTTCAATATCAAATGTCAAAGATGAATTAGTTTTCTTTAGTTCATCCAGAACCCAATTGGTTTGTGCCAAAGATAGAGGACTGCCACGTGTTCCTAATTTGTAACTCAATTTTTCACCGCTTTTAATGACAATCCATAAGCACCTAATGCTTGTGTAATGTTTTGATCCGTATGTGCATCCGATAAGAATACAGTTTCATATTGAGAAGGAGCAGTAAATATTCCATTTTTTAACAAGTTTGTAAACAATTTATGGAATTTCTTTGTACTGGATTTTTTTGATGTTTTATAGTCAATGACTTTTTGATTAGTAAAGAAAATTTGGAACATAGATGATATAGAATTGATTCTATGGGGTATTTTATAATCAGTTGCAAGATCGTCTATTTCATCAACCATAATTTTACAATATCTTTCTAACTTTGGATATAATTTATTTTTTATTTTGTTAATTGTTTTAATTGAGCTTATTGCAGCTGCTACAGATACTGGATTTCCAGCATATGTACTTGCTTGGTAAACCTTTCCTTGAGGAGACAAAAGATTCATAATTTCATTTTTACCACCTACAGCAGATATTGTAAAACCATTTCCTAATGCCTTGCCAAGAGTTGTGAGATCTGGCTTAATTCCAAATTTCTGTTGTGCGCCACCTTCAGAAATTCTAAATCCATTTACAACTTCATCAAATATCAAAGGAATGTCAAATTGTTTTGTAATTTTTCTTAAATCTTTTAAGAAGTTTTTCTCAGGAAGAACTAATCCCATATTTGCCAATACTGGTTCAACAATTAATCCAGCTACATCTTTATTTTTTGACAGTGTTTTTTCAAGTTCATCTATATCATTGTAGGGAACCACCAGAGTATTACGAGAAACTTCATCTAAACCACCATCAGATATAGATATTCCATTATGAGCAGAACCAGAACCTGCTTTTACAAGAACAGTATCATATGCACCATGATAACATCCTTCAAACTTGATAATTTTTTTCTTTTTTGTGAAACCTCTTGCAAGTCGAATAGCAGTCATTGTTGCTTCTGCACCAGTATTCATAGTTCTCACTTTTTGCATTGATGGAAAATTCTTTATGATTAATTTTGATAAATCAACTTCTAATGATGTCGGAGTAGTGTATAATGTACCTTTTTTCATTTGATTGGATGCTGCAGTAATAATTTCTTTTCTTGTATGACCTAACAATAATGCACCATAGCCATTACAAAAATCAACAAATCTATTCCCATCTTCATCCCAAAGAGATGAACCTTGTGAACGTTTTACAAAGAATGGATAAGGCTCGAAATATCGTACAGGACTATTTACCCCAGAAGGAATTACTTTTTTTGCATCTGAGAATAATTTTTTAGAATTATTCAATATGATATTGAATAGATTAGGGAATTATTAATCTAATAGAAATAAGAGTTAGTTTTCTGATGAATTGGACTCACATTTTATAACAACATCATTATTTTGCTCATCAATTATTTTGCAAGTATCAATATCATCACCACCATCAATCATATCAAGACCAAGCCCACCGAAGACAAAGTCTTCACCAGAATGACCTTTGATTATATCATTTCCGTCTTGACCAAAGATATTGTCATTACCATCATTTCCAAAAATTATATCATTACCTTCACCACCCAAAATACAATCATTACCTTTATTTCCAGAGATTATATCATCACCTCCTTTTGCAAATATCAAATCAGCAAGTGTAGTTCCAATTAATAGATCATCATCTTCAGAACCTATAATGATATTATAATAAGATGGAGAGTTGCCACATGCCTGTACAGAAATTGTTTGAGTTGAAGATGCAGAGTTGCCAGAGGTATCAGTTGCAGTCCAAGTTACTATTGTTTCACCTAGTGGGAATACTTCAGGTGCATCGTTAGAAATTGTTGGAGAATCATCAATGATATCATCTACAATTGCCAATCCAACTTCAACAAAGTTAGTGGTATTTATTGCATCAACAATTATGTTTTGAGGAATAGTCAATGATGGTGGTGTTGTATCAATTACAGAGATGGTTTGAGTTGAAGATGCAGAGTTGCCAGAGGTATCAGTTGCAGTCCAAGTTACTATTGTTTCTCCAAATTCATAATATAGTGGAGCATTGTTAGTTATTTCTACATCACTAATTGATTCAATCACATTAATTGAATCTAATGATATAGTATTAATTGATTTTGAGGTTGCATCTACAGTAACATTAACAGGTTGTTCAATTACTGGAGATGTTGTGTCTATGACTGAAATTGTTTGAGTTGAAGATGCAGAGTTGCCAGAGGTATCAGTTGCAGTCCAAGTTACTATTGTTTCACCTAGTGGGAATACTTCAGGTGCATCGTTAGATATGGAATAGATTTCTACTTTATCAGATGCCTCAGCAGAACCAAACTCTACAATATTAGCATCTAGTGAAATTGCTTCAACTTGTATATTTGAAGGTGCAGTAATGATAGGAGGTGTTGTGTCTATGACTGAAATTGTTTGAGTTGAAGATGCAGAGTTGCCAGAGGTATCAGTTGCAGTCCAAGTTACTATTGTTTCACCTAGTGGGAATATTTCAGGTGCATCATTAGATATTTCAACATCCTGAATGTCAATTGTTTCAGGGGAATTCAACATTATTTGATTATTTTCACGATTAATTGCCTCTATAATGATATGTTCAGGATCAAAAATAACTGGAGGTGTTGTGTCTATGACTGAAATTGTTTGAGTTGAAGATGC
>Ga0315332_10001219_pt1 | contig 13410 bp, 3 predicted proteins | sample M110034915metaG_FD_203455 | JGI IMG/M metagenome (GOLD analysis project Ga0315332, IMG submission 203455) | Ammonia-oxidizing marine archaeal communities from Monterey Bay, California, United States - M1 100m 34915 | ecosystem: Environmental > Aquatic > Marine > Intertidal zone | place: USA...
ATGATGCCATCAGTGTTTATGATGCAGCCTTAGTAAATAGTTGCTATCTTTTTGGCAGTGGACACATTCATGCTGGTAGCAGTTCGCACGATCATTGCAACTTCCCATTAAATGTTCATAATCCTTTTGATACAGCCTACCTCAGCATCATAGGCTATGATTTCAGTGCTGGTTACATTGATATCGGTGTTAAAAATCCTAGCTCAAAACTTGTTGCCTATGAATTTACGATGGATGGAATCACTATAAACAGCGTTGATAATCTGCAAGCAGCCAGCCAATATCCAATAACACCGAGTTATGCTATTGGTGGAAGAAAGGTAATTGGGATTTCCTATCTCGATTCTGTTATTGATAAATCCAATGTTTACCAACCACTTTGTCGAATTCACATTTTTAATATCACGAATTCTACAATTTGTATTGATTCTATTTTTGACATAGTAGATGACAATTACCATACCGTTGAAAATGTCATTGATGAATCTTGTATTTACTTCACTTCGATTGATGATAACGCAGGATTTGCGACAATGAGTATGCAACCCAATCCGGCAGTAAATGAAGTAGTTATTAATTTGAACTCCAGCTTCGAACTGAAAGGGGACCTTACCGTTTATGACTGCGTAGGTAAACTAATATTTTCTAAACAGCTTAATGCGAATCATATAGCCTTTGAACAAATCGATGTTACGGGCTGGAATTCTGGAGTTTATCACGTGGTTTTTACTTCTCATGGTGGACTCATTCAAAAGCCTTTGAACATTGTTAAATAGTAATTAACTATCCTTATTTAATAAGTTCGCTACAATAAATGATGTCAGTTTAACTACTTCTACTATATTCATTTAACATTTAGATGAGTGCGTATGGCAAAGAGGAAGAAGATAAAAAAAATCTTCGTGTTGGACACATCAGTAATCCTTCACGATCATGATTCCATTAAAAGTTTCGAAGAGCATGATGTCGCAATTCCAATAACGGTCTTAGAAGAACTAGACAATTTTAAAAAGGGAAATGACATCAAGAATTTCTCTGCTAGATCGTTCATCCGAATATTAGACAAACTATCAAAAGAGCACATGTTGCAAGACTGGATTCCTTTGAATGGACCGGATAAGGGAAAATTTAAAATCGTCATGGTCAATGAAAATAAATACCAGGATGCAACCAAAATATTTGCTGACAGGAAGAACGACCATCAAATCCTAAATGCTGCCTTGACGTTAGCGGAACAAGAAAAAGACAAAAAAGTTATCCTAGTTTCCAAGGACATCAACCTCCGACTAAAAGCAAAAGCATTAAATCTTGCGGCAGAAGATTTTGAGACGGGAAAAGTAGAAAACAGCAGTGTCATATTTTCAGGGAAATTTGAAGTGAAAGATGTTAATTCAGACATTATTCAGGAACTTTACAAAAAAACAGCGTCTGACAATGTTGAATTTCTCGGTGAAAATCTCTTCAACAATGGTTTTTACGTACTTAAAAATGGCAAATCTTCGATCTTAGGATATTACAATGCCAATAAAAAGCAGCTAGAGCGAGTTGAAAAAAGTTATCACTACGGTATCAAGCCAAGAAATGCGGAACAAACCTTTGCTTTTCACGCATTGATGAACCCCGAAGTAAAATTAGTCACTTTACAAGGAGTTGCCGGAACTGGCAAAACACTATTGGCTTTAGCAAGTGCATTGGAACAAAAAAACATGTTTCATCAAATCATTCTAGCGAGACCAATTGTACCGCTTAGCAATAAAGATATTGGGTATCTGCCCGGAAGCGCCGAAGATAAAATAAGTCCATACATGCAGCCTTTATTTGATAATTTGAAATTTATCAAGTCTCAATTTAAAGAAAATGAGAAAAAATTGAAGGCAATTGTTGAAATGGAAGAAGATGAAAAATTAAAAATTACACCATTGGCTTTTATAAGAGGTCGTAGTTTATCAAATATCATATTCATCGTGGACGAAGCGCAAAACCTAACACCCCACGAGGTGAAAACAATCATTACAAGAGCGGGTGAAAACACAAAAATAATTTTCACAGGAGACGTGCACCAAATTGACACTCCATATCTAGATGAGCAAAGTAATGGCCTTTCCTATTTAATTGACAAATTAAAAGGAAATGAATTATATGCGCACATAACTCTTGAAAAAGGGGAACGATCGGAGTTGGCAAACCTGGCAAATGACTTGCTCTAATTTGACATTGCAAATAATTGACAAGGGCAGCTCACCCTCTCTCATTCCCTATATGTGAATGAACTTTTTGCAACCTGTTGGTAAGCAATATATATGCAGAAAAAGATTGAGTGTTTGTGCTGTGAATTGCTAAATTTAAAGGTATATAGATCATGAACATTCCGGTTAATCAGCGAATAGTTTAATGGCGGCATCTAGCTTATTCAAACGAGAAGAAGTAAACCCACTTATTGAACAATCATTCGTAAACAACCTATAATTAAAATTGAACAAGAGAATATTCAATTAGATCAAACTATTACTTCGGAAAAGTGTCAAAATACCTTAGGAATATTTTAACTTTACCCATAGCCTTCATCGGTATTGGATAATACAAATAATCTAATTTATGCATAAGCAATTTTGCTCTATTTTAATTCTGGTCCTATCTACAATCGCCATAAACAGTTATTCGCAAGGAAGAGTAGATGGTTTTTATAAAGGAAAGGGTAATACAGAAATCGTTCTGGGAGGTGGAACAGAATTTGCTAAAAGATATTTCGCCGGAAATGATAAGATCTCTGTGTCCAGAACAATATACAATGCCAATATTTTTATTGCAGCAGGTCTATTTAATAAACTTGACCTTTACCTTTCAACCCCCTATGTAAGTATCAATAAAACTGGTTCTATTCAAGATGGCAGTGCCTTTCTAAAGGCGGAAGCCTTACACAGAAAGTTAAGTCACGGGGAACTGTCGATCAGCATGGCTCTTGGATTCTCTGGGAACCTTGCAAACTATCAAACGGAAGGGCTCAGTGCAATCGGTCAACAGGCAAAAGTTTTGGATATCAGGCCAGTGGTCCATTATTTTTCAAAGGGCGGCTGGTTCGGGACTTTGCAATTCGCATATGGCTATAAGTCAGATCCTGTTCCTGATTGCATAAATGGATCTCTGAAAATAGGGAGGGCAACATCCAAGCTGTATTTCGATGTTTGGTATGATCATCAAACGTGCCTAGGCGGTCTTGACTATAGAGGGACTCCTGCTCCATCAACCTTCAAAGAGTTAAGAGTTAATTACCACAAATTGGGCGCTACCTTTTATTCTCCGATATTTGAACGGCTCGGGGCTTTTGCAGGAACGTCCTATGTTATAACAGGGAGAAATATTGGTCAAGGCATCAATGTAAACATTGGACTCGTACTGAAAAGTAATTGACACAGCCTATTATTTATTGATTCATCCCAAATTCAGAATTGGATGCGCAAAATTTTGGATATTTATTTTGGACAGTAAACGAAATTGAATACATCAAAAAATGCCAAATTCCTACTCTACATGATGTCGTTTCAGATTATCCAAACCGTTTATGTGGTTAAAACAAAAGACATCAAAACCTTAAGCTAATTGTATAATAAAAAGTCATATTATTTTAATACTAAGGGGCAGCAGAACGCCGCCCCAAAAGCAATTTATTTAGAAGGCCTCAGCCTTTCCACCAGCGGGAACAACCTGCACCCATTTACCTGGGATTCGGGCATTAATGGTATTATCATACATCGCTTCACTCTCAACAGTAGGTAGATAAAATTTACCTTGGTAAGTGGCGTTAAGCTGAATTCTAAATGTTTTAGTACTTCCTTTTCCTAAACTGTAGTACGTATAAACACGGTCATCTCTTATGTCCTGGTAATCGAAACTACCTGCAGAAACAGCAGAGGTGAAATTTTGCATTCTGGTATTGTGAATCTCCCAGCCCGAAGGGAAAATTTGATTTAACGTCATTTCTCTTAAATAACCCCTGGTTCCTGGATTGGTCACCTTTACCTGAGCAACAAAGTCTGTTCCCTGTTCTAAAACAGCCGGATCAATTGCATTACCATCCATGTCTATATAATTAACACTAACTGACATGTTACTTGCTGCAGCCTTTTCCTCACCAGACACCGGAATACCTTCGACTACAAGCTTAGCATACAGCAAACCACTTCCAAGGTTTTTAACTTTAAGCACCGACTCTTCCACTTTCACATCTAACTTATCCGTGAATATGGGAGCTTGTGTATTTTTGCTATTCGTTGCCCCACCGTTTAGTTTATAGGTGAAATTCATGGTTTTGTCCGTAGCATTCACACCAACAAACTTACTCATCGCAATTAAGGCATAAGCCGTTGTTTGTGTACTCATCCAGCCATTATTATTCATTGCTTCGGCTATTCCTTTTGCCAACATGCCTCCCTTAGACTTATTATTCATTAGAGTTAATACTTCCAGAATCATAGATTCATCTCTAAGAGAAGAACCGAAAGTGTATGAAAGCTCCATGTAATCCGGAATATCTACACCTACGTTGTTAATTAATTGTTTGGCTACCTCTGGTCTTCCAATTAATACGTAAGCTCCCGCCAACCTCCATCTAGCCGTCGTTGACAAGGCACTATGCTCACGCATTCTATTCATGGCACTTAGTTCCGGAGATCCTGCCAATGCAAGCGTGTACAATCGATATGCTTGCGACAAATCATTATTGTATCGGTACCCATGAAAATTTGAGTTCTTTTTCGTGATTTTCCAGCTTTGTGCTTTTTTACGCTGATAAGAAATCCAGTTCTTTCTGAGTTGAGCTGGCAATTTATAACCTTGTTTTTCAGCTTCAATAAGAAAATGACCACCATAATTTGAGCCCCACTCATTGGTTTCAGATTGACCAGGCCAATAAGCAAATCCACCTTCTGCAGTTTGAAATAATTTTAATCGATCTATTCCGGCTTTGATGTTTTTATCAAGCTCAATTTTAAAATCATTATTCAAATCCATTACGTCATCGACAAATAGCTGCGGAAAAACGGATGACGTTGTTTGCTCAATACACCCATGTGGATACCGAATCAAATACTTGAGTCTTTTATCCAAATTCATAGGTGGAATAGCGGACACTTCAATCGTCGCAGAGTTCGTTCCTCCAATCCCACTAAATTTAAAATTAGAAACCCACTCCATATTCGGCTCTATCACTGTTTCTGAAATATCCGCAACCATAGGATTTGGTGTTCGAACATCCAATTCTATTTCAAATTTCGCCACTTCCTTTCCACTTTTGGCAATAATTTTAACCTTACCAATTCCTATTTTCTTTTTCACTTTTAATGGAAAATTAATGACTTCATCGCCGATTTTCTCAAATCGAATAGACTTTTTATTTCCATCTGTGAATTCGATTAAATCGTTTCCTGTTACTTCAATTGTAACATTCTTTATTTGCTTTTCCATAGCAAAAACATTAACCGGGAGTTTCAATTCTTCATTAGGCCCAAGAACACGAGGCAAGGTTCCCAGCACCATTAAGGGGCTTCGAACCGGTACCGTTTTCTCCGCATGACCATATCGTTTTTCTTGACCGGCTACAACCATTACCCGAACGGAACCAACATAATTAGGTATGTCTATTTTATGCGTTTTGCTTGCTCCCGACTTCAACGTAAAGGGCCCTACAAATCGAACCATTGGCTTAAATCGGTTAGCTTTAGCAGGTTTTTTCTTCCCACCTTCTCCATCTCCACCAATTGCTAAAAGCTTGCTCATTTCCTGCGTATATGACCCCATAACTTGATCATACAAATCCCATGTTCTAACTCCCAGTGCTTCTTTAGCATAAAAGTGATTCCACGGCTGAGGAGTCTTGAAACCCGTAAGGTCCAGTAGTCCTTCGTCAACAATTGCCAGCGTATAGGTCATTGGCTTGCCTTCCGCTTCATTAATAGTGATAGATGCGGTACTTTCTGGTCGCAGCACATCTTTCATTTTTATTTTAGGATTTAAATGCGAATCGGAGTTTTCAACCGTAATAGGCACAACGCCATACATTCTTATCGGTAGATCATTTTCTGTTACAGCATGCGCTTGAAGCAAGGTAACGTGAACGAAAACATTAGGAGCCATTTCTTTAGTTGCTGTAAATTCAAATTTGGTTTCCCCTTTAGTGGTTTTTACCCAATGTTTCTCAATTATTTTTGTTCCTGATTCTACACAGATTAATGCTTTTCCATTCGTTGGTGACGGAAAAGAAACTTTTACTGGATCACCAGTTGAGTACACCTCTTTATCCGTAGAGAAACTCAGCATCGTTGCGTTTTCATTTTCTGTCCTATTCGCCCTTGCCCAGTATGGCCAATCAACATAAAATATTTTACCAGTAACATGGCCAGAAACCGGATCTTCTACGCGTACTAAATACCTACCCCAAGAAGGACGATTCACTTGAAATTTGAATGAAGCTTTGCCAGATTCGGAAGAAATGTTTTTCTCAAATTCCGCAACAGTGCTTGACCGAGAAATATATGACATCAAATCATTGTCATAACGATCCCACCACCATCTCCAACCAATTTTATATACCTTCACATTTAAACCTTCTCTAGAGATGGCTTTTCCTTCGGCATCTACCGTAGCAATTTCAAATTCATGCTCCTTGTCTGTAACCAAAGTTCCACGATACAACCCTCCTTTTGGTGTTTTTACACCAACGTAAGAATCATATGGTGAATATTTAATGGATTTCCAATCAACCGAAAAATTGCCCCCCTCTTCAATTATTTTTGTTGCAAAATTTGCCATTAGCATTCCCGGCGAACTACTACCAATATTAATCTCAGGTTTGAATACTATTTCTCCATTCTCATCTACCCTACTATCCAAAACGGTCTCCTCATCTACCTTGATACTTTTCAGTGGATCGTCGAACACAAACTCTTCAAAATTCTTAAATGAAGTCCTTTTCGAATTAATGGTTAGATTAACCTTAGCTTTTAAATTTTTCGCAATTGCACCGTGTAACCATTTTGTAGAAAGTTTAATCTCATTAGGAGCAGATTTACTCAACATTTCTGCATCAAAATCCATGTAAATTTTTAATCTATTCGGCTTTACAGTTTCTACCTTTAAATACTTGTTATAGGCACGGTTTCCGACCTTAATCTCAGCCCTATATGTTCCGGTAATATCATCCTTATCGGTTGCTGTTCCAAATTTGTAATGCCCCTGCCTACCAGCAGTTGCTATTCGTTTTTCAACAAGTTGTCCTTGCGGATTATAAAGTTTAAACTTTACCGGGTGATTATCAGGTAGAACCTTATTCGCGTCTTCCAGAATAAAGGACAAGTGAATGGAATCTCCAGGTCTCCAAACACCTCTTTCCGCATACACAAAACCCTTAACCCCTTTTTGCACGGTAGCGCCACTCACATCAAATTTTGACATGGACAATGACTCACCATCACGTAATTTCAAATAACCCCGTTGATTTCCTTTCTTAGCAATGAGCACAAATGGCTTCGTCGATAGGCTGATGTCGCACATACCTTTTTCATCCGTCATGACAGTGCCAATTAATTGCTGCTGAAAATCATAGAATTCAATTAATGCACCGGCCATGTTATTTGTAGTTCTCAAATCCGACAGAAAAACATGCATTTTTTTGTCTGCACCAGCCTTTGCAACAATACCTAAATTAGAAGTCAGTACGTTCGTGACAATTTTTTTATTTCGATAATAAGAAGAGTTGCATGGATTATCACGTTCTCGATAATCGTAATCATAATCATCGTAATAATCATCGTAATAATAATCATCGTAGTAATAACCCGTTTGCCAATCTGCCTCACTCCATGCATCCTCATGATCTTCTTCAATTTCTATATTTTGAAGATTGTCTTCTTCATTTGCAGAACACTGATACGCAGAATATTCTTGTTTGAATCTTAGCTCAATCTGATGAACAGTACCTGGACTTTGCCCAATAATATCAGTAAGGTCAAGAAAAAATCGATTCCACTCATGTATATTTTTAGCTCCATCCTGAGTTAGATCGACTTTCTTTTTAATGATATTTTTTGCAACACGCTTCATTTGATAAGAGCCCTTCATATTATTGACTTGAAGGAATTGTATCATGTTATCCTCAAATACCTTGGTAATGTATACATCAACAGCCTTCAAGTTCACCGCTTCAAAAGGAAATACATAACCATCACCGGAGTTTGGAATAATTGCACCATTATTTGCAAATCTAAAGTTGGGTTTGATACCCTCAAAAACAAGTTCAATGTTCTTGCCTTCTGTCATTTTATAACCATTGATATTCTTAATACCTTCCATGGTGTGAACCACCCGCTTACCGGAAAGTGCATGAGGTAAGAACACTTTGATTTCATGTCCTTCTATTTCGAAATTTAGATTCGATATATTATCGATTTTAACAAGACCTTGAAGCTCTTGATTTTTTTTCAAAGGATCAGAGAAATGAATCAACACATATTGCTCCGGATTATGAACTACAGCCATCTTTGTTACTTTAAAATCTCCAAGGGCAATCACAGGAACTACTTTCTCTGATGAGCGACTCGCACCGATAGCCTCCCCATTGCATAGTAATTTAATCTCACTCGCCTTTTCTTTTCTAGCTACATGTTCTACCACAAAACGATGTGTATTACCATAGTCGTGGTTCCACGTTATTTGAAGTTCCTCACCATCTTGAAACGCAGAAAGTGTTTTTACAAGAGCTAAAGAATCTGTTATGTCTGCGGTAATAATGCGTCCAGATAATTGTTGATCCTTCAAATTGTCAGATACGTATGTCGAAAGACCATCAATATAAATATTTAAGTCTTGTTCAATTGTCTTGAACTGAAAGTTAAATTCTTCCAAACCTTGCGGCATTTTGGTCATTTTACCGAGATCGAAATATGCAGTATACTCGGTTCCACTTTTTAATAGATTTTTGGGTGTAAACTCAATCATTCTATCTGAAACAAACACTGCTTTCCCTTCAATAGCTGGATTAAAGCGGATAATGTCCCCGATGGTTTGCCCTTCTGAAACTATTGCCTTGGCAACCTCATCGGATAGCATTATTTTTATAGACGATTCCCTACTGACAATACCCGACGTATAAGCTGAAATGTATTGTGCAAATTCTGGATTTATTTTTACTCTTTTCTGCACTTCTTGGCTACAACCAAAAAACAACAAAACGATAATAATTGAAATGATATTGACTGAAATTCTCATAAATATTAATTTTTAGTCTAAACTAAGCTTGATTTAAATGATTTGCGCCCTAAACATATTATCTGATACCGAAATTCTATTTTTCGCCATTTTCGAATATAGCTTTAAAAAAATAAATTATTGGTTATTATAATTTGTTTAAATCACGGTTAATTACGAAATTACTCACCCATAAGAATTAATCATAAATTCTTGCACCAAGTATAACTCACGAACCTACCCCATGAAAAGAATTCTTTTTACAATTATTATTGTCCTTTTATTCACTGCAATCAATGCACAGCAATTCAAAAAGAGATTACCAAAAGAAACTTACAAAAAGGAAAATAGACTTTTCAAAACAGATAATTCAATTTCTAAAACGGATCGGTTTATTTTCAATATGAAAACAAAAAATGCTGCAGTGAGCGAAAAAAGACAAAAGCTCAATAGTATTCAGATCAATGAATTAAACCCAAATATTCCGCTAAGTGCCAATGGTAAATTACTTTCGCCAGATGGCCACGAAGTAGATTTTCGTCACCCCACTAAAATTCCAGCTGGCGGATGCTGGACACCTTCACCTTTTGTAAACGGAGAAGCAAAAGATGCAGGTTGTGCATTTACGGTATCATGTGATAATCCAGCCAATAGAGACGTTTCCTCATTTGCAAGTGTCAAATATGTAGAGCTTGTTTGGCATGTGATGTGGAGCGGTGGCGCTTCTTCTAATATTGATCAAACACGGATTGATGATTTGATGACTGAACTAAATGCAGATTTTGCATCCTACAACGTTATCTTTTGTGCCGATCCTGCCAATTTCTATGAGGATGCTGGAAATTACAACCACGATGAAAATACCGAAGAAGTTTCTTTAAAAACTACGTATAACGTGACACCAACTCAAGTGGTCAACATATATGTTGTTGGAAGTATGGGACCTGGTGGTTACGCAAGATTCCCTTACGACCCAATGGGTGGCACATCATCGACAGGGGGAGTCGTTCTAAATCGAGGAAATTGCAATGTAGGCACACACACATTAGCACACGAAATGGGTCATACTTTTGGACTTGAACATACGTTCGCTGGGGTGGATGAAAGAAGTACATGCTCTTCTTGTTATGAAAAAGTAAGAAATGTAAATGGCTCATCCAACACTTCTGGAGTCGCAACTCCACTTGGTGGCCCTTATTTGGATGAAGGAGACCGAGAAGGAGATTGGTGTTCTGATACGCATCCTCATGCAACTAACTCGTACGACTGCACGAACTACACGAATCCGCAACAGGCTTGTGATGCTTTTGCACCTGCTAATCCGGAAGTAAATAATCACATGTCTTACTCGTTTTGTTCAACAACATTTACAGATCAACAATGGCGTCGAATGCATTGTATGATAGATTCTTATCTTGGATCCTGGACAGCCAATGGCGGAGGAGTATGCGGCACTTTACCACCCGTTGCAGATTTTTCAGGAACGCCGACAAGCTGGGTTTCACCTGCTCTCGTCAATTTTACAGATTTATCTACACCCCCAGCAATAATAGATTCTGTTGAATGGATTTTTGATGTTGCTGCAAGCGGTACTGTAACGTGTGCGGGATGCACAGGAACTAACGCAAGATGGATACAAGATCTTTCAGCGGTTGGAACCCTTTCAACACCTCCCACGGTAACATACACCAACGTTGGTTTGTATAGTGTTTCGTTGACTGTATACAGTACAAATGGGAATGACACCGAGACTAAAATCGATTACATAGAGGTTATAACAACAGGATCTGATTGTGATACACTTGATGCTGACTGGACTGATATTGGACCAAATCCTGCCTATTACACTGGTACTTATGGTTATTTCACAGGTGTTCCTTCTGAAGGAAGTGCCTTACCAGAAGATCCTGCTGGATATTACCAACAATACTTCACACCAAATCCAGGAACCTCGGTTGTTGGTTCTGTAGTTATCGGCTTAGGACTTTTGAATGACGCGGATGATGACATGACATTTCAAGTAGTCGTTTTTGAGGACGACGGTGCTGGTTTACCTGATTTTGGCGCAGGACCAGTTGCTGTACAAGCGTATTCACCAACGCAAATTGGTGTACCCACGGGCGCGTTTTATAATGTTTTCACAATACCATTAACCTGTGCACCAACCATAATAGGAACGACATTTCACGTAGGTGTTGAAATGTTTCCAGGAGACCCTACCGATGAGCTTGTTCTATTGTCCAACACAGACGGAGAAGGTGGTTCTCCGCTAAGTAATAGTTATAGCACCTCCTTGTGCGGTGATGGTGATTTTAACATAGCACCTGTACATTGTGCCTATGCGGGTGTAGATTTTGATTTATTGTGTTATCCAATTATGGGTTGGTCAGCTCCTTCCCCTTATGCCTCTGGTTTTTCTGAAAATGTTTTTTGCGATACAACTGACGTAACTATAAATACCGGGACATTCTACGATGGAACTGGTTGTTCAGCACCTTCTGGCCCTAATACCGGAATTTTAAATTGGTCTTATACTTTTTCCTCTGATGGGGCAACAATCAATTCTACCACTGAAGTTGCTAGTATACCTCGGACTTATTTATCAGCAGGACCAGATACATTAACCATTACTGCAATAAATGAATGTGGTAGAGCGGATACGACAGCATGGATTATACCGTATAATTTTTTAGAAACACCTGATGCTGACTTCACTAAAGATTTAACAAACCCAATATGTTTAACTGATCAACCGATTACGTTTAATGCAAATACTGCTGGATACACCGACTACTCTTGGGATTTTGGCGATGGAACCACATTAAGCGGAACGGATTCTAGCCCGACGCACTCGTATGCAGCAGTGGGTACCTATTATGTTAATTTAACAGTCACATCTCCAGGATATCAACCGTCTGACACAACCTATCTTGAAGATTTTGAAAGTGGTATTCCTGGCACTTGGACTACTCTCGACAATAATTCGTCGGTTGGAAATGTTGCTGCGATTTTTGATGGAACGAATGCCACTGCCTGGGTAGACACCGATTTGGATGGTGCAGGTGATCAAGAGGCGTGGTCTACTGGATGGAATAATCCAATCACAACACCATCTGATGACTGGCTAATTTCCCCCAATATTGCCATTACAGGAAATAATTCTTTAGCATGGGATGGCGAATCTTTTTCCGCTGGATTCCCTGATGCTTATGAAGTATACGTTGTAGGTGGCGGCGGTGCTACAGTTGCTAATTGTTTATCTGGTCAATTGGTCTTTTCAACCGGTGGTGAAAATGCTTTTACCACGCAGCATGTCGTAAATCTTCCTTCTTATGGTTTCAGCGCTGGAAACATAAAGGTTTGCTTTCGAAATAATTCTGGTGGGGATCAAGCTTATCTTGCTATTGACAACGTAAGAGTTGGAACCACCGGTCCGGGCTGCATAAATAGCGAGCAAAAATTAGACTTTGTAGAAATTGTTGATTGTTCAATTGCTCCTCCATCAGCTGATGGGGATGCAAATCCAATTAGCGGATGTTCTCCACTTACGGTTAATTTTTCTGATGTTACTTCTATTGGTGACCCAGCTACTTCCTGGTTGTGGAATTTTGGCGATGGCACTTTCTCAACACTCCAAAATCCCGGTTCTCATATCTATACATCAACAGGAACCTATAATGTAATTTTTGAAGCATGTAATGCAGGAGGTTGCACAACTGAAAACATAACAATAACTGTTTCTGGGTTTACTGAAGATCCAGGCTATTCCTATAGTAGTCTTTCTGAGTGTGTAAACGGGACAGACATTTCAGCTACTCTTTCGGGAACATTAGGAGGCGTTTTTACATCCATCCCTGCTATTGGAATAAATCTGAATTCGACATCTGGATTAATTGATGTCTCTGCATCTGTACCTGGAACTTATGATGTTACATATACGACGACTGGTCCTTGCCCTGCAGATTCTACCATTACGGTTATAATTAATTCTGACAATCCACACTATTCTTACAGCTCTGTAGCTGAATGCCAAAGTGGAACAGATATTTCTGCTACCATTACAGGAACTGCAGGCGGATTCTCTTTCGCTCCTGCTGGACTGTCTATTGATCCTACTTCCGGTTTGATTGATGTTTCTGCATCAGCCGACGGGGTGTACGATGTAACCTATAC
>Ga0315332_10001223_pt1 | contig 13398 bp, 6 predicted proteins | sample M110034915metaG_FD_203455 | JGI IMG/M metagenome (GOLD analysis project Ga0315332, IMG submission 203455) | Ammonia-oxidizing marine archaeal communities from Monterey Bay, California, United States - M1 100m 34915 | ecosystem: Environmental > Aquatic > Marine > Intertidal zone | place: USA...
GCAGCATCACCATCAACCAAGACGGTGTTCGCGGGCTGGAGAATTATGCTGACAACAGACCTGAAGAAGTGTTCCGCACAATCTGTCTGGGTGATTCGTTCACGATGGGCTACGGAGTTGACGATCGTGATACCTTCCCGCAGATGCTGGACGACCGCGGAGGCGACCTGTTGCAGGTGGTGAATATGGGACAAGGCGGCTATTCCGTCGGACAGTGCTATCTCTGGCTGAAACGTCTGAGCTTTTCTCTGCAGCCGGATGCCATTGTCTGCGTCTTCATCGTGGAAGACTTTAACCGTCTGGGCGTTGATGTCGCTCAAAATGGTTATGCCACGCCTCGATTCACAGAGCTCGGTGGCACACTGCGTGTTGAAAACATTCCTGTACCGCCACGACTGAATCCTGGAGCTTTGCTGCTGCAGCAAGGTGAAGTATCGAATGTGCTGTCGAAACACAGTTCACTGATTCGAACAATTGGCAGAATAATTCCGTCGTCGTCAATAAGCTCAGAAGACGTCCTGGCAACCGGTGTTGTCATCATCCGCGAATTAACACAATTCTGTCGTGAACAGGGCATCCCCATCACGCTGGTCCTGACACCGACCGAACCTGAACTATTCTATGCACCGTCCATCGCTAACTACCAAAGCGTATCCTCTGTGCTTGCGGAATTCACAGCCAGGTACGAAATCCCGTTTTTGGACGTACGACCAATGTTTAAAGGTGCGTCTCCGGAAACCGAACACCTGTTTCTGGACGAAGCATTTCATCACTACAGCCCGAAAGGAAATCGCATTGTCGCTGATGCGCTCATCGACTGGCTGCCTCGTGTCATCAACGACTTTCCAAATGCTGTCGATTGAATCAGCATCAGCATTCTGTTCGGGCCCCCGAGCGCACGACGCCATTGTCATCAGAATCTTCGAAGCCATACTGAACTTGAGCCCCTGCGCGTAAGATCAGCCTCCACAAAAAGGCTGTCGGAAGAACATCCGCGATACGATGTCTATTAACACTGTTGTATTAGTCAGTTCGTAAGAATACGCTGACTAGATAAAACAGGCCCGATGTTGTCATCATTGGAGTGTTCGCAGTGATTTCCCGCGTGATCCCGTTGCTGTCGATAGTTATTTCTCAGACTGTTCTGACGAACACCGCAGTCAGCGAGGAAGCGCCTGGCTTCGAAGACGAAATTGCGCCGTTGCTGATCAGGCGGTGCGTTGAATGCCATCAGGGACAGCAACCTTCCGGAAACCTGCTCCTGACAACTCGGGACGGATTATTGAAGGGAGGCGATTCAGGAGCAGTCATAGATTTCGATTCGCCTGGCAAAAGCACTCTGCTGCAGCGAGTTCACAATGGTGAGATGCCGCCAGACAAAAAGGGGTTGCCACAGGATCTGCCACTAAATGAAATCGCGGTACTCGAACGCTGGGTCACTGACGGAGCAATATGGCCGAAAGAACGGACGCTGGATCTGTTTGAGCGGACCAACGAAGTGCGAGGCGGACGAGACTGGTGGTCGCTGCAACCCGTCAGACGTCCCGATATCCCAAAGTTGAAGTCACTTCCGCAACCGGAACACCCCATTGACGCATTCGTGCGGGCTGGCCTGGAAAGCAGCCGCATGGTCCCGGCCCCGACCGCCGACAGGCGAACACTACTGCGACGTCTGTATTTTGATCTAACCGGGTTGCCACCAACACGAACTCAGATCGAAGAATTCGAACATGGCAAGTGGCCCCAGGTATGGGACAGAGTGATCGATGAGTTGCTGGATTCGCCTCAATACGGTGAACGGTGGGCACGGTACTGGCTGGATCTTGTCCGCTACGCAGACACCAGCGGTTATGAACGTGATCAGGAAAAGCCATTTGCGTGGAAGTATCGTGACTGGATCGTCAATGCGCTGAATTCAGACATGCCATATAACCGTTTTGTGGTCAAACAGCTTGCCGGCGATGAACTTCCGGACCGCAACGAAGAATCCGTCATTGCAACCGGTTTTCTTCGTTTAGGAACGTGGAATGACGAACCAAACGAGCCGCTGGATTATCAGTACGACCGGCTGGAAGACCTGGTTCACACAACGTCGTCGGCGTTTCTGGCAATGACAGTCAAGTGTGCCCGTTGCCACTCGCACAAGTTCGATCCAATCACGCAGGAAGATTATTACCGCATGGGTTCTGCGTTCTGGGCGGGCCCGGTCAATACTCGCGATCGAGGTCTGCTGGGCGGGCCGAACACAGAGGAGCTGGGTTTTGCGGACGTACTTGGCTGGACTGATGTCGGCAGATTACCGCCACCATTGCACGTTCTGAAAAACGGAGAGCGAGCGCATCCGTTGCACGCGGTGACGCCAGCATCGCTGTCCATGATTCCCGCGCTGGAACGTGTCTTTGATCCGTCTCCGAAGACTTCGAAGACTTCGAAGCGTCGACTGCAGCTGGCTGAATGGATTGCCAGTGAGGACAATCCACTGACCGCCAGAGTGATGGTCAACCGACTCTGGCTTCATCATTTCGGAAAAGGCATCGTCCGTTCGCCGAACAACTTCGGTTTTCTGGCCGACCCGCCAACTCACCCGGACCTGCTGGACTGGCTGGCCGCGGAATTTGTTCACGGCGGCTGGAGCATCAAACGGATTCACAAGCTGATTCTGACGTCCGAAACCTGGCGGCAGTCGTCACTGCATCCTCAGTTCAGTGAGTATCAGGTACAGGATGCAGATAACCGGTTGTGGTGGCGGGCAGAACGCCGGCGTCTGGACGCCGAATCGCTGCGGGATGCGATGCTGGCAACGACCGGAGAACTGGATCGGCGAATCGGCGGGCCTGGATTCCGTCCGACGATCAATGCTGCCGCATTGGAAGGACTGTCCAGAAAGTCAGCGGCCTGGCAGGCGTCCTCCCCCGAGGAGCAGAGGCGTCGTAGTCTGTATATCTACTCGAAGCGGGGGCTGCTTCCGCCCATGATGACAACGTTTAATCTTGCCGATGCCACACAGTCGTGCGGCCGCCGCGATGTGACGACCGTGCCCACACAGGCCCTCGTCCTGCTGAACAACCAGTTCGCTCACGACCGAAGCGAAACACTCGCTCACACCATTCTCCTGAAGACAACTGATCACCAGGATCAGATTCAGAAATCGTTCTCAGCCGTGTATGGAAGAACACCAACGGGTCAGGAACTGAGTCTGGCGACGGCACACCTTGAAATTCAGGCCCAACACTTCGAACAGTCGGATCCACAGCAGTCGACAGCGGCCGCAGGCAAACAAGACAGACTCAGCCGGCAGGCCAGTGAATCACTTGTTCTGCACCTGAGAGCAGACCATGGCATCACACATGATCCCGCAGGGCATGTCTCACGGTGGAAGGACCTTTCGGGCAACAATCATGATGCGTTTCAGGTGGAAAGGAATCGACAACCAAGTCTCGTCGAGAGCGAATTCAACGGGCACCCTGCGGTTTCGTTCGACGGCAAAGGACATTTTCTGCATCTCCAGGACAGGCTTCTGCAGCAGCAGCAGCACACGATTATCGCCGTTGTCAGCGACCTTGGAACTCCCGGTCATCGAACTCTGCTGTCGAACTGGAATGGCGGAGTCGGCAATTCGGTCAACTCGCTGTTCCTCGGACTGACCTCCGAGGCCACAGTTCGCTTCAGCGACGCCTTTGCCGACGCCGGGCGCATCAATGAACGCACCATGCCGTTCACGATCGCAGCTGTAAACGGAGCCGGCGGTTCGGCCGTATTCCAGAACGGGCATGAGTTATCTTCGCGCACGAATCCGCTTCCTCAGCGAAACATGGCGACCAACTGGGTCATTGGTCAGCAAGGTAATATTAACGGCGAGTTCTGGAATGGAGGAGTTGCTGAACTACGAGTTTTTTCCAAAGCTCTGTCGACGGACGAGCGACAATTGATCGAAGATGAACTTCACAAGCGATACGGCATTCCGAGACTGCGGCGGTCCCCACAACAGTCCCCTGCAGAACTGGCTCTGGCGTCACTTGTCCATGTCCTGCTGAACTCCAACGAATTCATTTACGTGGATTGAGAATAATCATGTTGCATCAGTCGTTATATCCTTGTGGCCGATCACGACGTGAGTTCGTCTGGGAAATGGGCGCCGGATTTTCCGGCGTGGCACTGGCGAGCATGCTCTCAAACCGTGGGTTCGGTGCACAGCCTGCTGCGGCCGGCAAGCCGCAGCAGGCGCCGAACACAACAGACGCACAGGTAAGGCGTCCGTCACGGGCGAAGTCCTGCATCTTTCTGATGATGAACGGTGCACCGTCACAGGTGGATACGTTCGATTACAAACCGGAACTGGATAAGTACGCCGGCAGGCAACTTCCGGCCGACAAGAACTTCATCAATTCGGGCGGGCGAAAGATGGGATTCCTGACGCCGGCCTGGAGACCGTTTCGTTCCGGTGGTGAAAGCGGCCTGCTGGTGTCCGACTATTTTCCGCATGTTCGAGAGCACGCCGACAAGCTCTGCGTCATCAACTCGTGTCACACCGACAGCCATGCGCACGGTTCGGCTTTGGTGGCGATGAACACCGGCAAGACATTGATCGGGCGGCCATCACTCGGAAGCTGGTGCGTATACGGCCTGGGATCAGAAAACGAAAACCTGCCGGGATACGTTGTCATGCTGGACAAGCGGGGCGGCCCCATCGGTGGTCAGCCGAACTGGTCCAGCGGCTTTATGCCCGCGACCTATGAAGGCACACTGTTCAGACCGGTTGGCGATCCCATTCTGGACCTGAAAGGGCCTGCCCACGTGACACGGGAAGTGCAGCGTGAACAACTAAACCTGCTGGCTCGCTTCAATCAACAGCATCTTGACAGCAGACCAGGGGCCCAGGATCTGGCAGACCGGATGCGCAGTTACGAACTCGCTTACCGCATGCAGTCAGCCGCACCTGATGCTGTTGACATATCACAGGAAAGCGAACAGACGCTCCGGATGTACGGCGTTGGAAATCAGGTGACCAACGAGTATGGCCAAAACTGCCTTGTCGCGCGTCGGCTGGTGGAACGTGGGGTTCGCTTTATTCAGCTGTATTCCGGTGGCGGACATCTTGAAGAGACCTGGGACGCTCATGAAAGCATCGAAAAGAACCACGGTCGGCATGCCGCGGAAGTCGATCAACCGATCGCGGCGCTGCTGACGGACCTCGAACAGCGCGGTCTGCTGGAAGACACGCTGGTTGTCTGGGGCGGCGAGTTCGGTCGCATGCCGTTCAGCGAGGGCAAGGATGCTCCAGGGCGAAACCATAATCCGTACGGCTTCAGCATGTGGCTGGCCGGTGGGAATATCAACGGTGGAACAACCTATGGAGAAACGGATGAATTCGGCTTTGAAGCCGTCGTGAATAAAGTTCACCTGCATGATCTGCATGCCACCATTCTGCACGCGATGGGGCTGGATCATGAGTCGCTGAACTGGTTTCATCAGGGTCGCGAAGAAAGCCTGACCGATGTCGGCGGACACGTGATCCACGAATTATTTTCATGAGGCGCGACTGCACCCAGCCTGCCTCTCCGATGAAGGAATCTCGTGGAAAGTCCGGTTTCCCTGCAGCCGAAATCGCGGAACAGAATTCGTGGAACGTACCTGGGGCAGTCAAAAGACTTGCGATCTGAGAGTAACGAGTCGATAATCTCTGATACGACTGTGCAGATTCCCGCATCTGGAACCAATGCTGTCCGTTGTCCAGGAACCAAAACCCCGTATCTTGTAACATGCTTCGTCTCACGACATCCGGACAGACATTCTGCGACGGCATGCGTCGCCGCGACTGGTTACGTCTGGGTGCACTGGCGCCGTTGACTCTGAATATGCCGTCGTTGCTGGCTCGGCGGGCAGAAACAGGATCAGACACAAACAGAGCATCGTTGTTCGGCCGTGCCAGGCAGTGCGTGATTCTGTGGATGGGGGGGGGACCGGCTCAACAGGACACATTCGATCTGAAACCCAGCGCACCGACAGACTACCGCAGCGCCTTCCGACCAATTGATACATCAGCGCCCGGGATTCAGATCTGTGAGCACTTTCCGCACCTGGCCGGATACATGGACCGAATCGCACTTGTGCGTTCCGTCACTCACACCGACAACAATCATTCGACAGCCGCACACTGGATGTCGACGGGATACGCGCATCGTATTTCACAGGAAAACTTCATCGCCTCGCGGCGGGACCATCCGCATATAGGATCGGTAATCGCCAGTCTGCGTACAGAACGATCTGCCCTGCCGAATTACGTCAACCTGCCGGAACGATCTCACAACGACAACGGAGCTCTGACACCCGGACAGGATGCCGGATTCCTGGGTGGGCGGTTCGATCCGTTCTGGATTGAAGCCCATCCACACGAACCGGATTTCGAAGTGCCATCGCTGCAGCTTGATGATCGAGTCTCTCGGGCTCGCCTGCGCAAACGATCCGGACTGCTGAAAATGCTGGATGTTGAACAACCGGCTTTGTCGTGGGCGCATGACGTTGCCGGCAACGACTTGTTCTTCGATCAGGCGCTGGACCTGCTGAATTCGAAGGAAGCACACCAGGCCTTTGATCTGCGGCAGGAGAACGATCAGACTCGTGAACGCTACGGCGACTGGGCGTTCGGGCAGAGTCTTCTGTTAACGCGCCGGCTGGTGGAAGCCGGCGTACCACTGGTAACGGTGAGCTGGCCACGGCACCGGACCAACAGGATTTTCAAACACTGGGACACTCACAGCGACGGATTCAATGTGCTGAAGAATCAGCTGATCCCATGGGCCGATCGACCTGTCACCGTCTTTCTCGAAGAACTCGACCAACGCGGCCTGCTGGACGAAACTCTGGTTGTCTGGATGAGCGAATTCGGGCGCAGCCCGACGGGGCAGCATTCCGGCCACTGGGCTCCTGTCAACACCATCTGGTTTGCCGGAGCCGGCATACAGGGAGGACAGGTCTACGGGGCCTCCGACAAAGTTGCCGCATATCCAGCGGAAAATCCAGTCGCGCCTGCTGACGTCACGGCCACGATCTTCCACCTGCTCGGCATACCGCCCCGCACAGAAATCCATGACACGACCGACCGGCCGTATCCGGTCTCCCACGGCAAGGTCATTGGGATCGTGTAGTCTTCGCGGGCTGGCCGGAGAACCAAACGCCCACAGTCTTTCTCCGTTGGCTGGGCGCCGCTCCCGTGATCGAAGAAACTGATAGGATAGACAAGCGTGTTCGAAAGCCTGATCGTGACACTGACTCCCATTCCTCTGCGAGAATCTTCTTGTCCATCCTGTCTGACACTTACCTGATATTGTTCTTGCACCTTGCACGAAACACGTGGAAACAGCGCGAATGCATCTGTTCCGTAGTCGCCAGCATACTGGCTGCGTCGTGTCCGCTGTGTGTGCAGTCAGCGGAAATCGAATTCAACCGGGACGTCCGGCCCATTCTTTCCAATCACTGCTTCACATGCCATGGCCCGGACACGGTGACTCGCGCAGCAGGACTGCGACTGGATCAACGTGAATCGGCATTGAGGAAGGGTGATTCGGGCGAGTCCGCCATCGTCCCGGGACATGTTAACGCCAGTGAAATTTATCGTCGCATCACTTCTGACGATCCGGATCACAGAATGCCGCCGGTGGACGGGCCGAATCAGCTTGATGCCGGACAGATTTCGATTCTGAAGACATGGATTGAACAGGGTGCCGAGTATCAGCAGCACTGGGCTTTTGTAGCTGCGAAGCCAACTGACGTGCCGGATGTCGGCGGTTCCGGTTTAGTGCACAATAACATCGATCGCTTTGTGCTGTCGCAGCTTCAGAATTCGGGAACAGCCCCGTCGCCCGAGGCGACTCGTGAAACCCTGATTCGTCGTGTGTCCTTCGACCTGACCGGACTGCCGCCCACAATCGACGAAATCGATGCCTATCTGGCGGACAGATCAGCGAGTGCATATGAACGCATGGTGGATCGCTATCTGGCCTCATCCGCCTACGGCGAACATATGGCTCGGCACTGGCTTGACCTGGCACGTTACGCTGACACCAATGGCTATCAATACGACACGGAACGCGAACAATGGGTGTGGCGTGACTGGGTCATCGACGCTTACAACCGCAACATGCCGTTCGACGATTTCACGATCCATCAACTGGCGGGCGACCTGCTCCCCGACGCCACTGCGCAACAGCGTCTGGCCACGGGCTTCAATCGCAATCATGGAGTGACAATCGAAGGTGGAATCATTGATGAAGAATACCGCACGGAATATGTCATGGACCGTCTGGTGACAACAGGGGAAGTGTGGCTGGGGCTGACCATCGGATGTGCCCGCTGCCACGACCACAAATTCGATCCGATATCGCAGAAAGAGTTCTATGAAACCTACGCGTTCTTTAATCAGGTTCCGGAACGCGGCATGCGAGGGTTCACACCCAGCGAACGAATTCCATCTCCGCTGACAGAATCCACTCAGCAACTTGATGCTCGGCTGGCAGAGCTAAAGGCAAAACTGGCCCGCCCCGTCAATATCGACGGGCAACTGGACGACTGGACAAGCCGTATCGCTGCGTCTGCGAACGCCGGCTGGCACATTCTTACACCCGCAAGCTTGACATCGTCAGGCGGATCGACATTAACAAAACTGGATGACAAATCATTCGTCGCAGGCGGAGCCAACCCTCGACAGGACGTCTATGAGGTCACAGCAAAGACTGAATTAACCACGCTGACGGCAGTCCGGCTGGAAGCACTTATGCACGAATCGCTGCCGGGCGGCGGCCCCGGAAGACATTCAAATTCCAATTTTGTGCTGAGCGAATTTGAACTGACAGCGACGTCGATTCGGGACCCGTCAGTAACTAAGACAGTAACGTTTGTGCAGGCAATCGCCGATTACTCGCAGTCCAGCTATGAAGTGGCCAAAGCTATCGATCGAGTTTCCGGCAACAGCGGCTGGGCCGTTGACGGCCCGACGCGGAAAGAAAAGGCAACGGCCGCGTTCGTCGCCTCTGCCCCGTTCGGTTACGAAGGAGGCACAAAGCTGGTGTTCCGCCTGCGGCACGAGGCAAACTTTGCGACTCACGGTGTCGGTCGACCTCGCCTTTCCATCACGCGCGACCCGGCAGAGACGCTGAGTCTGACTGGTGTTCCGGCAGATGTCCGACAGGTAGCGGCAACCCCGAAGGACCGGCGTCCTGAAGCTGACTCAAAACGACTACGTGACTACTTCCTGCGGCATCACAATCCCAATGATGCGCTGCAGCAGGAATTTGCCGCGCTGGAAAAACAGAAGACCGCCGCATTTCCCGCCACGATGATCATGCAGGACATGGCTCAGCCGCGGACAACTCATGTCCTGAATCGCGGAGAATATGATGCTCCCACGGAACAGGTGACCGCCAGCGTCCCCGCTGTCTTTCCACCGCTGCCCGAAGATGTTCCACAAAATCGACTGGGGTTCGCAGCGTGGCTTATTGACCCCGGACATCCGCTGACCGCTCGCGTTGCGGTTAATCGATACTGGCAGCGACTGTTCGGCGTAGGACTTGTTAAGACCTCCGAGGACTTCGGCGTGCAGGGAGAACTGCCCAGTCACCCCGATCTGCTGGACTGGCTGGCGCTGGAGTTCGTTCGAAGCGACTGGGACGTCAAACACATTCAGCGGTTAATGATCACGTCGGCCACCTATCGACAGACATCGCATGCAGGTACAGCAGCTTTTCAGCAGGACCCCGAAAACCGACTGCTGGCGCGGGGTCCGCGAATGCGACTGGACGGTGAGGAAATCCGCGATGCCGCGCTGGCAGCCGGCGGTTTGCTGGTGCAGCGTCTGGGCGGCAAAAGCGTTTATCCATATCAGCCCAAGGGACTGTGGATGGAACTGAACAACAGGCCCGGCTATTCCAAAGAGTATCCTGTCGGCAGCAACGATGACCTGTACCGCCGCAGCCTGTACACGTTCTGGAAACGTACCGTTCCCTCACCCATGCTGAAGACCTTCGACGCTCCGGAACGTGAATTCTGTACTGTCAGACGGTCTCGCACAAACACTCCACTGCAGGCGCTGCTGCTGCTGAACGGGCCCCAGTTTGTCGAATCAGCCCGCCATCTTGGTCAGCGCATGTTAAAGCACGGCGGAGCTACGATTGACGACCGGATCAGTTACGGGTTTCGCATGGTAACGGCCAGAATCCCAAGTGACGATGAACTAAGTCTGTTACGAGACACCTACACTGCGGAATTGAATCGCTGCACAGGAAATCAGGACGAAGCCCTGAAGGTACTGCAGGTCGGAGAATCGTCGTTCGACCCGGACCTGAACGCCGCCCAACTGGCGGCGTTTTCCGGCGTCGCGCGACTCATCATGAACCTGAACGAAGCGATCACCAAAGGATGAACATGTCCAGCCCGGACGACGACTATCAGTTACACGAAAATCGAAGACACTTTTTCGGTCGTTCCAGCACCGGAATCGGAACAGCGGCACTGGCGTCACTGCTGAATTCCGACGTGCGGGCCGACATTCCGGAAGGCAAAGGTGCCAGCCCCGGTATCGAAGGCTTTCCCAACTTCGCCCCAACAGCGAAACGCGTCATCTATCTGCTTCAATCGGGCGCTCCTTCGCAGGTGGATCTGTTTGACCACAAGCCGTCGCTGGACAAGCTGCACATGAGTGAACTGCCCGACAGCATTCGCAGCGGCCAGCGGCTGACCGGAATGACGGCCGGGCAGAAGAATTTCCCGGTTGTGAAATCCCCGTGGGATTTTCAGCAGCACGGGCAAAGCGGAACATGGCTGAGTGACCTGCTGCCCCATATGTCCAAAGTCGTCGACAACATCTGTGTCGTAAAATCGATGCATACCGAAGCCATCAATCACGACCCGGCGATTACGTTCTTTCAGTCCGGGCATCAACAGCCCGGACGCCCCAGTATCGGAGCGTGGCTGAGTTACGGACTGGGCAGCGAGACTCAAAATCTGCCATCCTTTGTGGTGCTGCTGTCGAAGAACACATTTCATCAGGCACAACCGCTGTACGATCGGCTGTGGGGCAGCGGATTCCTGGCTTCAAAGTACCAGGGAGTAAAGTTCCGCAGCCAGGGCGACCCGGTTCTCTATCTGAATGATCCGACCGGAGGCACGGACGCGACTCGACGAGCAATGCTGGATCGCCTGGCGAAACTGAATCAAATTCGTGAACAGCAGATCGGTGATCCGGAAATTGCGTCGCGCATTGCTCAATACGAAATGGCGTATCGCATGCAGACCTCAGTGCCCGAACTGGCGGATACTTCGGACGAACCCGAGAGTACCTTCCGGCTATATGGCGAAGAAGCAAAACAACCCGGTTCGCATGCCTCTAACTGCCTGCTGGCTCGGCGTTTGGCAGAACGCGGAGTTCGCTTTATTCAGGTATTTCATCGTGGCTGGGACCATCACAGCAACGTACAAAAGTATCTGCCGACACTGGCGAAGGAAACTGACCAGGGTTCAGCCGCCCTGATCGCGGACCTGAAGCGGCGCGACATGCTGAAAGACACGCTGGTCGTCTGGGCGGGCGAATTCGGCAGGACAGTCTATTCACAGGGAAATCCGCAGGCGTTCGGCCGGGACCACCATCCGCGATGTTTTTCCATCTGGATGGCCGGTGGTGGGATTAAACCCGGGACCAGCTACGGACAGACGGACGACTATTGCTACAACATCACCGAAAACCCAGTGCACGTGCATGACTTTCACGCAACGATGCTGCACTGTCTGGGCATCGACCACGAGCAACTGACTCACCGCTTCCAGGGCCGCGACTACCGCCTGACCGACGTGCATGGTCAGGTGGTCCATGATATCGTGACGTAGTCCGTCGTGTGACTTTGGCCAGGGTGCCAGGTTGTGAGAACTCAGGATCTGAACATGCGTCGCAGTATTGTTTTCACGGCGATCAGCCTGCTGCTGGCTGCATCGCTCACAGCGAGCGATGCAGGAGACGATGCAGGTCGCTGGACATGCCACACGATCGATGCTGACTCACCGGATCACGGCCCAGACGGAGTTACGGTTCGTGACTTGAACGACGACGGACGACTGGGTCTGCTGGTGCCGTTCGAACAGGGTGGAGACAGTCACATCTACTGGCATCCGGGGAATGCATCAGTCACTGACGAATCCAACCGGACCTTCATCCAGTTTCCGTACGGCGGCGAAGACGCAGGAACAGGACCTCTCAGTAACAATGGCCACGTGGACATTATACTTAACGGGGGCACCGTCTACTTCAACCCCGGACCGGAACTGACCACGAAAGCGTCTGAAGGCCCGCTGATGATGCTGTTCAAAAAGGGAGCTCGCGTTCCGATTGTGCTGGACCTGGACAATGACGACCGGAAAGACCTGCTGATCTCAGGAATTATTCCCTATCGCTGCTCATCCGCCGAGAAACGAATGGCGGCAAACTGGCGGCATGTCGTCTTCCGCAGCACGACACAGACGATGAACGCAATTCCGCATTACATGGACTGTGATGGTGACCGGGATGTCGCAACCACAGAAGAAAACTCAGGTTGGGGTGTCATCTGGCTTGAGAATCCATGCGAGAGCAGGCCCGACCTGCCGGAGAAACCACAGAAATCAGAGCTGTGCGATCACGACGCTATGGTCGCCATTTTCGACGGCAAGACACTTGATGGCTGGCACGCGGTCCCGCAGAACAGCCATTCAGACTGGGAAGTTCGCAACGGAAGCATTGTCGGAACCGGCAGTGCCGACCGGCTGTCATATCTGGTGTGGAAGAACCAGCACCTCACGGATTTCGAACTGCACCTGCGTTATCGGCTGACGGGGCAAGGCAATACCGGAGTCGAAATCCGTTGCCGTCCGGACCAGAGCGGAAAGCGACCGTTTGAAGGTTATCACGCCGATATTGGACATGTCGGCATCGGGCCTCAGATTCTGGGCGCATGGGATTTTCACTTTGCCACGCGAAAAGAGTATCCGTGCCCTCGAGGATCTCGGCTGGTCATCGCTCCGAACGGTAGCTTCGAATCCAGTCGAATTGACCCGTCGCTGACTCGTGCTGACGTCAGAAAGGGTGGCTGGAACGACGTACACATTGTCGCGCAAAGAAATCACTTTCAGTTTTACGTCAATGGCAAACCTGCGTCCGAATTCACAGATAATGCAAAGCTCGGCCAACTTAATGACGGGGCGATCGCTCTGCAGATTCATGACAAGGGAATGAAAGTCGAATTCAGGGACGTGCAACTGAAACGACTGATGACGCCGCCACCACCAAGTGAAGATTAGCAACCGATGACCAGTGCCCTGACTTATCAGAAAGGCCAGACACTCTGATAAAATGAGCGTCTATTCCGAAAGAAAGAACGG
>Ga0315332_10001224_pt1 | contig 13397 bp, 7 predicted proteins | sample M110034915metaG_FD_203455 | JGI IMG/M metagenome (GOLD analysis project Ga0315332, IMG submission 203455) | Ammonia-oxidizing marine archaeal communities from Monterey Bay, California, United States - M1 100m 34915 | ecosystem: Environmental > Aquatic > Marine > Intertidal zone | place: USA...
CGCACGTTGTCGGGGTGATTGTCTTTTTCACCGTCAGCAAATGATGCGGATGTCAGTGCAAGAAGAAAAATCAGTGCGAGAAGCAACGCAGTTCTGGGCATGTGTCAGTTTCCGGGGCTAATGGTCAGCAGCAGGTGACGCTGCCCTGCTAAACCAGAGAGATAGCGTGCATTTCACCGAAGTGAGTCCACTTTCGCCACCGTTCAGCTGCAGAATTTCCTGCTCGAACTGCTGCACATTCGGGTGATACGCATCAAAGATGCCAGACCCGCATCAGTCTTCATCGTCGTCGACAATGTCCCCGAACTCATCGCCACCCTGGATTTCTTCCAGTCGTTTCAGCACATCGCGGAAATCATAATCAACGGACAGAATTTCTGTGTAGTGGTTTTCGGCGTCTTCATTCTTGCCGGTTTTTTCATACAGACGACCCAGCCAGTAGTGGGCCTGTTTGAAGAAATCCGGTTTATCCTTGGCATTCAGTGTTTCCAGGGCCTTGATGAATTGACGTCGTCCGAGGTCCGCCTTGCCGGCTCGCACAAAGCACTCACCCAGCATAACCAGTGAATCTTCTTTCATTCGTGAGTCCGCAGACGCCTGCTGGAACAACGGAATTGCTTTTGGGTACTGCTTGATCTTTCGATAGCGATCAGCCAGTTCAAACCGCATCTTCATATCGTTCGGATGTCGGTCGATGCGAGATGCCAGGACTTCCACTTCGCGAGTCATTAACTCTTTTTTCATCCCATCGGACTTTTCCTTTAGTCGTTCTTTCTCGGGATTCTTGCGGGCTCGTTCGGCAGCTTCGCCGGATCGTTCTCGCATGATCTCCAGTTCGACGTCTTCCTTTTCTTCCAGAATGGAACTGTCGTTGTTGGATAATTCCAGTGCTTTGTCCAGCTGCTCAATGGCCTGAGGCAGCTGACGGTCCGTGCGCAGGAACTGCGCCAGCTTCATGTAGTTGTTGACGTTCTCGGGATCCTTACGAATGGCGGCCCGCATGTCCATTTCTTCCGATTCGCCTGGCGCGACAGATTCGTTTCTTCCTTTTGCTCCTCGACGAGCCTGTCGGTCAGCTTCGTAGGCGTTGGTTGGTGCTTTATCCGCTTTGACGTCCTGAGTGCTGCCGGCCTTGTCGTAGCCGCCGCGGTCCATGACGGAATCTGCATCGATGCGGCCCATCATGGATCGTGCGTCCCCATCCGTCGGGTCGGCTTCATAGATTCGTTTGAAGCAGTTGCGAGCTTCTTTGTATTCACCACGTTCGTGCAGAATATGGCCCAGACCGCGATTGAAGGCAATGTTTGTCTTGTCGCTTTCAACAGCCTTTCGATATGCGTAAGCGGCGATTTCGCCGCGGTCCTGTGCGGCACACGCTTCGCCAAGATCGGCCAGCAACTGACCGTCCCAGGGATTGACGGCCAGACCTTCTTCAGCATGTTGATCCATGGCCGCCCAGTCTTCTTTTCCTCTCGCTTTCTTGATCTTGCCGCGAATTCCCATCAGCTTCATGCCTGCCATCTTCGCGCCGGTCCCGTTGTCGCCATACAACTTGCGGCAGCACAGGTGCCTGGTCTGCCGGAACAGCACGACGTCAGACTTCATTTTTACTGCATTGCTGAAGCATTCGACCGCAAAGTCCCAATTCTGGCGGCCCATCGCCTCATTTCCCTTCTTGAACCATTCCTGGGCGGCGGTTGCTAAAGGATCACTCATATGAAGTCTCTCAGAATTTCTCTTGTCTCAAATTGATCGGGATCACCGGCAGGCGGATGCCCTGGGCTGTTGAGTCGCTGCTGTTCACCTTGTTCGGTGACTTTAGCATAGTCAGGAATATGACCATAGCCAACGATTGATCGGGCTGGATATCACAATCGCATCATCGCATGCGCCACGGGCTGTATTTTCGACGTGATCAGACGCGGGGTGATGCTCACGCGCCCTGGTGTGCAGCTCTGCGGCACTGTTCGACGTTCCTACCTCGAGCGCGGCCCGGTAAGGCACTCGGTTAAACGATGCGTCTTGGTCCCAGTCCTTCTCTGCCGGGCATCGGACAAACGTTCAATCAGCGTTCACCAGCTGGTGATTCTGCGGCCCTGACCAGGGCAGTCTGCAGATGTGATTCCGCGATGGACCGTTGCTGATAAAGGTCCAGAGTATCCAGACTCAGCCGAATGTACGCTCGCTGAGCATTCAGCAGGTCCAGATAGGTCGCTTCACCAAGAGCGAAAGCTCGCTGAGTTGTCGTCAGATTCTCGCGGGCCAACGCCTCCAGTTCGCCTTTGATCGTCTGCAGCTGGCAGTCAGCCTGTTGCAACTGCCCCACCGTTGTCAGCAGCCGTTGTCGCAGCGACCGTTTGACGGCATCAACGGCGTGATGTGTTCGCCAGGTATCAGCACGTGCTGCGTTGATGGCTCCTGTATTGTCATTTCGCACGGGCAGCGTGACGCCCAGCTGAATGCCAACGACGGCATAATGAGTGGCAGCATCCTGCTGGATGGACCATTGAGTCTGCAGGTCCGGAACAGGTTCCGCCTGTTCGCGCCGCACCTTGTAATGGCTGCGGTCCAGTTGCGACGCGGCAACGGCCAATTCAGGACTTGTTGCCAGCACATCTGTCCATGCCTGCGCCATGTCGATGTCAGATTCCTGTGGCATCAGGACAGCCGCTGCGACAGGCTGATCCAGTGTGTCTCGTCCAAGGGCTGTTGCAAGCTTGCGGCGTGCCACTTCAAACTGATTTTCTGTCAGATGAAGCTGCATCGCGTTCCGCTGAGCTTCCAGCCTGGACTGCAGAGACGCAGACAGACTTGATTCTCCCGCACTGACAAGACGTTTTACTGTTCCGGCCGCACGATCCAGCGATCTCTGCAGACGATTCAGCAGCTTGAGACGTTCCTGAGCGACTGCCACTTCAATGAAAGACAGTCGAACATCTGCTTCCACGTGGAAACGACGGACCTGCAGCTCATGGACGGCGATGGCGACGTCGCGCTGCTGCACCTGTCCGTCAAGACAAAGCTTGCCGCCACGGATAATGTTCTGAGAAAGAAAGACGCCCTGTTGCCCGGCCTGCCCTTCGTTGCCGACTTCTGATGCCAGGTAACCGACTGTCGGATTCGGACTGCGCGTCACCTGGTATACCAGGTGCTGTTGTCGGATCACCGACGTTTCGGCAGCCCGAACCGCGGGGTTGTTTGTCAGGGCCAGACTTACGGCCTGATCCATAGCCAGCACGCCGACCTCCGTTGATCCCGGGTCAGCGGGGACTTCTGGCCTGACCGGAAGCATTTCATCCGCAGAAACGGAAACACAGCATGCGAAGAGCAGAAAAATATTGGTAACGTTGAGCTTGCACACAAATGTGGACCGGAAAACAGAAAATGGTGTTCCCCTTCTATCGGCGAAAGACCGTATCTGCGACGAAGCGGGTTCACGAAGTCGCTCGGTTGTTCAGCGAGTCGTGCGGCCAGTGACGCATGCATCGATTGTCGAGTTTCGGCATGTCTAACATATGCCGAGACTGTGGCTGAATACTCTTATTCTGCGTATTCACATGCAAAACCTGCCGGTGTCAGGGTCTGTGAACTCACCGCCGCAATTCTATGAGAAGGATTCTCATTCCTCAGTGACCTCCATATTTTGCTGAAACAGCCGATGTTTGGTCACTGCAGACACGTATGATTCCGAATCAAGTGAGAAAATCCGAACGAAGTCCGCGTGGAACTGCCCGCAGCCTACCGTTCATAGCGCAGCACAATGTCGACCATAACGGGAATTGTGCGAATCAGATCCCAAAATGCTCTGTCCGCGGCAGCATTCGAAATCTCGGGGGACCGGTTGATGACCAGCGAAACCAGTCGACAACAATCACAAACGGCTGCTGAACAGGAATCGGTCAGATCAGCGACCGGCAATTCCAGATCGCATTCGCGCGCAGCAACAGCACTGCTCATTGCTGTTGCGGCCGGTGTCGTTGCCGGACTGCTTATTCCGCCTAATGGCGTTCGCTCTGTTGCGGAACGCTGGCTTCTCAGTGACTCTCGACAGGTCGCTGACGATTCGACATCAGGCTCAGACGCTGAACAGGATGCTCACGGAGGCACTTTCGAAGTCTCCATCGCTGCTCAGAAGACGTACGGACTTGTCGTCGGTAAAGCCAGCCGGGGTTCGTTTACACAGCATATTGACGTTCCCGCTTTCATACGCGAGCGACCTACGGTCAGCAACCTGCAAGCGTCCAGTCGAATGCAGGGCATTGTGCGCCGAATTTTTGTTCAGGTCGGCCAGTCGGTTCGCGACGGCGATCCACTGATAGAACTGGAATTGACAGGAGATGAGCTGGCATCGGCTCAGTCCGTTCTGCTGGATTCGGTACAGCAGCTGCAGATTCTGGACGACGAGATCGCTCGACTGGAAGTAGCGGCCGAAGAAGGAGGCATTGTTCTTAGAAGCGTGATCCAGAAACAATACGAACAGCGCCGCATGAAGTCTGTGATTGAGGCAAAACGGCAGGAACTCCTGATTCGAGGATTGTCCGTCGATGACGTTAGTGGCATCATCAAAGATAAGAAACTGGTTCGAACGGTCGTCATTCACGTTCCAATGGGCATTCGCCCGACAAATGACGGCACCACAACACAGTTTCATTCCGATTCGAACAGACACGTTCGCCTAGTATCGGAGGAAAATGCACCGGCGACCGGAGAATGGGTGTATTCCATCGAAGCGATGAATGTCAGCCCCGGAACCGTCGTGAACACCGGCGACGCGGTTTGTGATCTGGCGTATCACGAAACACTGCTTGTGGAAGGCCAGGCTTACGAACGTGATCTGCCTTTACTGACGCACCTGATTAACCAGCGTCGCGCCGTGACCGTCCAGCTGGGCGACAGTGACACGCCGGAACTGATTCACGATTTGCAGATCCTGTTTATGGACAATCACGTTGACAACAAAACTCAGACATATCGCTTTTATGTCGAAGTTCCGAATACGGTGCTGACCGAGAACATTACTGCGGCTGGTCCGCGATTTCGCACGTGGCGGTTCAAACCTGGACAACGAGGCCTGGTTCGTCTGCCACAGAAGGAATGGTCGGACCGACTGGTCTTACCAGCCGAGGCCGTTGCAGAAGACGGTGTCGATCACGTGATCTTTCAACAGGTCGCGGTCCACGATCACTTTCACGGAGACGCACCGCCTCACAGTGAATTCAGAAAAATCGTCGTAAAAGTGGACTTTAAGGATCAGCACAATGTTGTGGTGGATGCTGAAGGTCAGCTGAAGTCACGGCACAACATCGCAACAAACAATGCGGACATGCTGACCCGCGCCATGAACGATGGTGAGGGCGGTGGCGGACACGCCCATCATGGTCATGAACATTAAGAACTAACGCGGCCTGCCCGCGAACGATTTCCAGCGATCATGCTGTCACCGACGGCAGAAGGACGCTGCCAACATTTCGGCACGCGAACATTACGATTCGCTGATTATTCTGAAGCCTCTGAGCATGCTGAATCTGATCATTAAAACGGCACTCAACAACCGGCTGGCGGTTGTCGCTGTCGCGGTTGCCATGATGATTTACGGGGCAATGCAGACTCGAGAGCTGCCGATTGACGTGTTGCCGGATCTGACGCGTCCGCGAGTGGTGCTGATCACGGAATGTCCCGGTCTGGCACCGGAAGAGGTGGAGTCTCTGGTCACGTTTCCGATGGAAGCGACCGTGAACGGTGCAACCGGCGTGACTTCTGTCCGCAGTTCATCAGACATCGGCCTGAGTGTCATCTACGTTGATTTCGACTGGGGACAGGACGTCTATGTCGCTCGACAGATTGTCAGCGAACGAATTGCCAGTGTCCTGGGAACTTTGCCGGAAAATGTGAAACCTCGCATGGGGCCGATTTCATCACTACTGGGCCAAATCATGCTGATCGGCATGTGGAGCGAGGACGGAACGACTGATCCGCTGGAACTGCGTACGCTGGGTGACTGGGTCGTGCGGACGCGGTTGCTGCGAATTCAGGGAGTTGCTGAGGTGATCACCATCGGTGGCGGACGGATGCAGTATCAGGTTCTGGTCGATCCTCATGCTCTGCAAAAATATGACGTCAGTCTGCATCAGGTGGAGACTGCGCTCAGGGATGGAAATCTGAACGTGTCCGGCGGCTACGTCAATCGGGGGGCGAGGGAAATTCTGGTACGGGGGATTGGCCGCATAAGAGATCTAGCCGACATTGAATCGATCGTTATCGATCATCGTTCACAGCGGCCTGTGCTGGTTCGTGACGTGGCAACAGTGGCCCGACGCGCTCAGGTCAAGCGAGGTGACGCCGCCATCAACGGCAACGACGGCGTGATCCTGACAATTCAGAAGCAGCCGGGAACCGATACGCGGCAGCTGACAGACGAGATTGAGAGTGCGATCGCGGAAATACAGCTGTCGATGCCCGCGGATGTACACATTGAAGCGACGTACAGACAGCGGGAATTCATCGACTACAGTGTCAGGAATGTCGTTGAAGCGGTTCGTGACGGTGCGATTCTGGTTGTCGTCGTCCTGTTCTTGTTTCTGTTCAACATTCGTACGACCATCATCACACTCACCGCGATTCCACTTTCCATCCTGACAACGGCTCTTGTCTTCCACTTTATGGGGCTGTCGATCAATGTCATGACACTGGGCGGCATCGCAGTGGCTCTGGGTGAACTGGTGGACGACGCGATTGTCGATATCGAAAATATCTTTCGGCGACTGAAACAGAATCGTCAGAGCAACTCACCTCGCCCGGTATTGACTGTCATTTTTGAAGCGAGCAGCGAAGTCCGCAGCGCAATTATGATGAGTACGGTGATGGTCGTCCTTGTCTTTGCTCCGTTGTTCGCCCTGTCCGGCATGGCCGGACGAATGTTTACTCCGTTGGGCATTGCCTACGTGGTATCGATTACAGCCTCCACTCTGGTCTCGCTGACGGTCACTCCGGTACTGAGCTACTATCTGTTGCCAAAGGGTTCCGGCACCCGCAGACCGGAAGGCGTCGTGCTGCGGGGAATCAAGACAGCAGTGCGACCGCTGTTGCGTCTGAGCCTGACTCGTAGCGGCATTCTTGTGGTTTCGGTGGCATACATCGTATCGGTCCTGATGGCCGGCCTGACGGTTTCCCGCATGGGCATCAACTTCCTGCCGGCATTTGATGAGGGTGCGGCGCAGGTCAATTTGTTTCTCACCCCGGGCACGTCTCTGCAGGCTTCCACTAAAGTTCGCCGACTGGCCGACCGCAAATTTGCGAAACTATTGAAAACAGAATCCAATCCAAAGGCACCACTGCTGTCGTTTACGTGCAAGACCGGTCGAGCAGAAAATGATGAACACGTGATGGGGGTGAACACCAGCGAATACGTGATGTCGCTGAATCCCGACAGCGGTCTGTCACGCGACGAGGTCATCGATCAGCTGGACAAAGCAGTTGAGGACCTGGCAGGTGTCGAAACCGAAGTTGAGCAACCGATTTTTCACCTGATCAGTCACATGTTGTCCGGTGTCACTGCAGAAATCGCGATCAAGATTTTTGGCGAGGATCTGCAGGAACTCGAAAAAATCGCCAGACGCGTTAAGACCGAAATTCAAAGTGTTGACGGCCTTGCAGAACCGATGGTCGAGCAGTTGACATACATTCCACAAATTCGAATCGATCTGAAACGCGAACAACTGGCCAGCTACGGAGTAACGCCGGCCTACATCCATGAAATGGTGGAGACCGCTCTGAACGGCCGAGTCGTTTCTTCGGTTCTGGACGGGCAACGGACGTTCGATCTGTTGGTGAAGTTTGACGATCAGTTTCGCAGTGACTTTGATTCGCTGGATCGCACGCCGATTGAACTTCCCGACGGTGCCCGCGTTCCGTTATCTGAACTGGCAACGATCCGTCAGTCGATGGGCCCTAACAAAGTTAACCGTGAAGACACTCGACGGCGCATCGTCGTGAGAGTAAACACCCGTGGCCGTGACCTGAGAACCGCGGTGGACGAAATTCGTGATATCATCACCAGCAACATTTCGCTGCCCAGTGGTTACTCTGTCATTTACAGCGGTCAGTTTGAGGAGCAGGAATCTGCCACAAATCGACTGCTCATTTTCAGTGCTCTGGCCATCGTGGGGGTGTTCGTGGTTCTGTATTCGTCGTTTTCGTCCGCAGGTCTTGTGCTGCAGATTCTGGCGGCACTACCGATTGCCTTTGCAGGTGGTGTTGCGGCACTGGTGCTGACGGATCAGTCGCTGTCTGTGGCCAGCATGGTCGGCTTTATATCGCTGGGCGGCATCGCGGCTCGGAACGGAATTCTGCTGGTTGAAACATATCTTGCCGGTGTGGAAGAAAAGGGGCGTTCCCACGAAACAATAATTCAGGGAAGTCTTGACCGCGTGGCTCCCGTGTTGATGACGGCACTAACCACCGGGATTGGCCTGGTCCCGCTGGTTATCGGCGGCCATCTGCCCGGGAAAGAAATCCTGTTTCCTGTGGCAACCGTGATTCTTGGCGGACTGACCGCGTCGACGCTGGCGGAATTTCTGCTGCGTCCCGGGATGTTCTGGTTTCTGACGAAAAATGATGAGTCGCAAACATGACGCATGGCGAATGTGTCGTGTTTGTTGCAGTGCTGGGCCGTGATGCTGAGTTCCATCTCTGAGAACCATCGTATTACGGTCGAGAACTCGCCCGCCAGTCGTGACAGATGTGATGGACCATCAGGTAGTAATGCTGCAGAATAAATCGCGGACTGGGCGAACAGAATTCTCCTGAAAGCAGATTTGTGTCATCTAAACCTGATTTTAAGATTACGCCAGACCAAAAACAGCTCGACATACTGTCGCGCGACCTTCGATTTTACCCGTGTCCCGTCGACCAGCCCGTGTTGCTGACAGAAACACAGGTGGAATCGTACAATACAGATGGTTACGTCAAACCGATTGACGTCTGTTCGAACGACGAGATAACGGATCTTCGAAGTTACTTTGACCGGTTGCTGGAACAGACAATCGCAGCAGGTGGTAACAGTTATTCGATCAGTACGGCTCACATGAAATACGGTGGCGTCTACGACATCCTGACAGACTCCCGCATCGTCGATTGCGTCGCGGACATACTCGGCGACGATGTGGTTGCATGGGGGTCACACTTTTTCTGCAAGATGCCGGGTGATGGGAAAGCTGTCGCCTGGCATCAGGATGCGAGTTACTGGCCACTGTCTCCGTCAAAAGCCGTCACTGTCTGGCTGGCGATTGACGACGCGGATCTTGAAAATGGCTGTATGAAATTTATAGCCGGAAGTCAGCGCTCCGGGCACCTGACCTACCGCCAAAGCACTCCGGGTGAACACAGTGTGCTGGAGCAGGCAGTGGACAATCCGGAGCAATACGGTCACGTTGTTGTTGACGACCTGAAAGCCGGGCAGATGTCGATACACAGTGATCTGCTGCTGCACGGGTCGGACGCCAACAATTCGACGCGGCGCCGATGTGGGTTGACACTCAGATATGCCGCCGCAGAAGTGCGTGCCCAGATGGGCTGGAATGCGAAAGGCGTTATTGTTCGCGGCACAGACGCAGCGAAACACTGGGGAAATCCGTCCCGCCCCGTCCAGGCATAACGGCGTACTCGGACAGTCGCGTGGCGAATCCGAGTCTGCGGCGAAGAACGACAGCGCCGTGTAACCGGCTTATCTGCTGCTGTATGGCGGACGAGGCGAAGAATCTGACCGTTTTCAGCGGACTCACTCTGCCATCCTGACGGCCCGGGAGTATATATTCAGGCTGTCTTATCACTCTGCTGAATTCGCAGCGTCCGCATGCCGTCGTCATCAGATCTCGTCCGTCATGAAAATCCAGCAGTTACTTGAACATTACGGCATCAGGGTTAATCCGTTCAGTCAGGAAGACGCTCAGTCGGACCACATTTTCCAGCAGCATTGCGCCAGCACAATTTACCACCCTGCGTGGGACAAAGTACTTGGTGACTGCGCCAACCCGTCGACGGCTGTCGTCTTCGGCGAAAAAGGTGCCGGCAAGACGGCAATCCGTCTGCAGTTGATTAACGCCATCGATGCATACAATCAGACGCAGCCTCAACATCGTGCTTTTGTGATCAGTTATGATGATCTGAATCCGTTTCTGGATACCTTCCGCGATCGGCTGCGTGGAAAAAAACGCCATCCTGATAACGCGCTTCAGGAATGGAGATTATGGGATCACATGGATGCGTTGTTAACGCTGTCCACTCGACGACTGTGTAACGTGATTGCCGACGAAGATACGTCCGACCCGGACATTCGTCTGCAACAGCTGAAGGAACTGCCTCGTCTGCGTAAACGTGATCTGCTGATGCTGGCAGCGTTTTATGATCAGTCATCCGATCAGTCGCACTGGCGTCGCTGGAAACGGATCAAGTGGCGACTGGGATTTTTTGCACCGGGCGTGCATTGGCGGATTATCATCGGTGTTGTTGTAACACTGGCAGCACTATGTGTGGTTCTCCGCGACCTGCCACAGGACGGCCTGACGGGGTTGTCTGTACTGAAGACGCCGTGGCTGTATGCAGTCATTGCCGCGGGCTGGCTGCCATGGGCCAGACGAAACCTGTCGTTGTGGTGGCGAGCGCGACGGATTACCAGACAGGTCCGTATTCTGGAACACAGTACAAGTACAATGCGTCAAATCCTGTCGCGGTTTCCAGACAAGGAAGTGGACGGCCAGCCCATGCCGTCAAGGGATCGCAGCGACGATCGCTACGAACTGCTGGCCAAACTGCAGCGTATTCTGAAGCCTCTTGGTTTCACCAGTATTGTTGTCCTCGTTGACCGCGTTGATGAACCACATCTGATCAACGGATCCGCTCAGCGAATGAAGGACTTTCTGTGGTCGATGTTTGACAACAAGTTTCTGAAGCATCCTGGCATTGGTTTCAAGATGCTGCTGCCACGGGATGTCGTCTTCTACCTGGAACGTGAAGAGAAGGAGTTTTACGAACGGTCTCGACTGGACAAACAGAATCTGATCAAGGGTCTGGAATGGACGGGCGAGTCATTGTACGACATGGCGACCAATCGTATTCGCGCCTGTCTTGACGAAAACGCCACACAGCAGACATCCATTCGTGATCTGTTTGCCGAGGACGTCACAGAACAGAAGTTGATCAACAAGTTCGGCAAGCTGCGTGTTCCCCGGCATCTGTTCCGATATCTGTATCGACTGATGACAGAGCACTGTAACAACTCCACCGAAGACAGTCCGGTCTGGAAGATCAGCCACGAGACACTCGAAATGAGTATTGAAAGCTACCAACGCGAACTCGAAGCAATGGACCGCGGTCTGGGTACCGGGTAGTTTGCTGAGCGTGAGCGGGTCTGTTCAAAACGCCGTAATCCGTCTAAGGATTCGATTTTGCCGCCGAATTACGATAGTCTGCGAGTCGCTGACTTTGGGGAACGTTCCGTGACGTCACTCGGTTCCCTTACCAGGTGAGGCATAAGCCATGATCAGGCAGAATCGTCGAAGATTCTTGACAACGTCCGCGGCCGCCTCCAGCGTGCTGACCTTCGGTCAGCACGCACCTGCCGTTCTTCGGGAGGCAGCGACCCTCAGCAACAGCGATAGCCGCATTCTTGTGGTCGTGGAAATGGCTGGTGGCAATGATGGCCTGAACACCGTAATACCGTACAGGGATGACAAGTATCACGAAGCTCGTCCGAAACTCGCTGTACCAAAGTCACAGGTGCTGCAGATTGATAATCAGCTTGGCTTTCATCCGTCCATGAAAGGATTTGCGGACCTGCTGGAAGCCGGGCGACTGGCGGTTGTGCAGGGGGTTGGTTATCCCGATCCCAACCGCTCTCATTTTGAGTCAATGGATATCTGGCACTCGTGTCAGCGGAAGGACAAAAATCGTACGGACGGCTGGCTGGGCCGTTACCTGCAGCAGGTCGGTGCAGCGAATTCACAGGACCCTGTGGGTCTGCATCTTGGAGAAGACAAACAGCCATTTGCTTTGATGTCGCGCGACGTGCGGGTGCCGTCGATTCGATCGCTGGATGAATTTCGACTGGCTGGGAATAACAGCACACAGTTTCGGCAGGCGATAAAAGAGCTGGCGGCTGCTCGGCGCGGTCACAGCAATGACCTGCTGGGATTCGTGCAGGCCAGTACCAGCTCGGCCATCACGGCCAGTGAACGGATCGAGTCTGCCGGGATGAAGTACAAGCCGTCGCAGGCGTATCCGCAGAATGCGCTTGCTCAGAAACTGCAGACTGTTGCCAAACTGATTAATTCCGGACTGCAGACATCTGTCTACTACGTTCAGATCGGTGGATTCGATACGCATGCTCAACAGGCGGACGCACATTCGGTGCTGCTGCGTTATGTCAGTGAATCCGTCAATACGTTCGTCAACGACCTGAACGCTCATGGTCACGGCGACCGAGTATTGTGCATGTGTTTCAGCGAATTCGGCCGGCGAGTGAAGGAAAATGCCAGCGAGGGTACAGACCACGGTACCGCGGGGCCCGTATTCCTGGTGGGTTCCCCGGTCAAACCCGGCCTGACGGGCACTCATCCCAGTCTGTCTGAACTGAAAGACGGTGATCTGCAGCACCACACAGACTTTCGCCGGGTGTACGCGACGGTTCTGGAACAGTGGCTGCAAACGGATTCGCAACGCGTGTTGAAAGGCCAGTTTCAACCGGTGGATGCGTTGCGTCCAGTATGACGCACTATGTGCCCGGCCCGGCCCACGCTCACTCAGTCACAGCCGTTCGGCCGGTGCGTTTGCGTGCCTGTTCGTGCAGCTCAACAGGAACGTGTTCCAACAGACGTTCGATGATGTCATCAGGTGTGACTCCCTGACTGTCGGCCTGGAACGTGGTCATGATGCGGTGTCGCAGGACGGGTTTCGCAACATACTTGATGTCTTCGGTCGTTACATGAAAACGACCTTCCAGAAGCGCCCGGGCCCGTGCCCCCAGGATGAGGTATTGCCCCGCGCGTGGCCCGGCTCCCCAGTTGACGAGTTCCCGAACAAACGGCGGCGCCTCGTTTTCTCCGGGCCGTGTTGCACGGACGAGGTCTCGCGCATAGATAAAGTTGTATTCAGCACATGGAACTCGCCGAACCACTTCCTGCAACGCCTGAATCTGTTTGCCGGTCAGCACCGGTGTCAAATCCGGTTTTTCGTTGCCGGTCGTCTGCTTCAGAATTCGCAACTCTTCTGCGGAAGTCGGGTACTGTACCAGAACGTTAAACATGAAACGGTCGAGTTGGGCTTCCGGCAGCGGGTACGTACCTTCCTGCTCAATCGGGTTCTGAGTGGCCAGCGTGAAGAATGGTTCCGACAGACGATAAGTA